>JAEEGF011143324.1_pt1 | contig 22239 bp, 14 predicted proteins | sample 9134171 | NCBI WGS metagenome assembly JAEEGF01 (sample SAMN16246542, study PRJNA631951) | gut metagenome | biome: gut microbiome; feature: rumen; material: AP-attached | host: Bos | place: Iran: Karaj | collected 2018-10 | reverse complement strand
GAGCGCGTGGGTTGGATCGCCCCCGTCAAGATTTTCAAAGGCGAAAACGAGATGCTCGCCCTCGCCATCTGCGGCAAGGAAGTGCTCGACGGCGTGCAGGTGAAAGAATATAAATAAAGTTTAACGGTTATTGGTTAACGGTCAAAGAAGACAATGAAGAAAACTGTTATTCTGCTGGTAGCCTGCGCCCTGATGGGCACGGCTGTCGCACAGGATGTGACCATCAAGAAAGGCAAGGCCACGATGACTGAAGCCCAGTACAAAGAGTTGAAAGCCAAGGCCGAGGCCTACGACCGCATGGCCGCAGCCCCTGCCACCTTCAACGATTCGGCCTCCTACGCCATAGGCCGCGACATCTACAAAAACTGGGAGTCGCAGCAGCTGGGCATCAATGCCAAGATGGCCGGCAAAGCTATGATGGACTGCGCCGAGGGCAAGCCCCTCTTCGGCGACGAAACGGCCATGCCGCTGCTCCAGCGTTTCCAGCGCGAGTTTGAGCTGCGCAACAACGCCGCCGCCCGCGAGAACATCGAGAAAGGCGAGAAATACATGATGGAAATCAGCAACAACAAGTCGGTCTATACCACCAAGAGCGGCTTGAAATACCGTCGGCTGAGAGAAGGTAACGGTAAATTCCCCACAGCTACCGACCGGGTGAAGGTTCACTACACCGGCAAACTCATCGACGGCAAAGTGTTCGACAGCAGTGTCGAACGCGGCACCCCGCTGACCTTCCCGCTCAACCAGGTCATCCCCGGCTGGACCGAAGGTCTGCAGCTGATGGACGAGGGTTCGAAATATATCCTCTATGTGCCCTACAACCTGGGCTACGGCACCCGCGACATGGGCAACATCCCCGCCGGCTCGACCCTCATCTTCGAAGTGGAGTTGCTGGAGATTAATCCAAAGGAATAATGAGCAACACTTTCGGCTCACGATTCAAACTGACCACCTTCGGCGAGTCCCACGGGCTCGCCGTTGGTGGCATTATAGACGGCTGCCCGTCGAAGATGACGATTGACATGGAGGCCATTCGCGCCGACCTGGCACGCCGCCGCTACGGCGCCCCGCGGCAGGAGGAGGACGAGGTGGAATGGCTGTCGGGCATCAAGGACGGCGTCACTCTGGGCACCCCCATAGCCTTCTGCATCCGCAACAAAAACACCCGTCCGGAAGACTACGACGTGTTGGCCGACTGCTACCGACCGGGGCATGCCGACTACACGTGGCAACAGCGTTCCGGCATCCGCGACCACCGCGGCGGCGGCCGCTCCTCGGCCCGCGAAACAGTAGCCCGCGTGGTGGCAGGCGCCATCGCCAAGCAACTGTTGGGCGACATCACCATCGATGCCTGTCCGGAGGAATGTCCGAAGGACATCCCTGAAAACGACACATTGGGAGGTGTGGTGAGATGCGTGGTCAGCCATGTTGACGCCGGCATCGGCAATCCTGTCTTCGACAAACTCAACGCCCGTCTGGCGCAGGCCATGATGACCATTCCCTCTGCCATAGGCTTTGAGATGGGCGCCGGTTTTGCCTCCGCCCAGATGAAAGGGAGCGAATATATCGACCGCTGGAGCAATAAAGAATCAACCCTGACAAAGACCAACCACTGCGGCGGCATCCAGGGAGGCATCAGCAACGGCATGCCCATCGACTTCCGCGTGGCTTTCCATCCGGTGGCAAGCATTGCGCAGCCCATCGACTGCCTGAAGGACGACGGCACCCTGAAGACCATCACCCTGGGTGGCCGACACGACAAATGGCACGTGGCACGAGCCGCTGTCGTCGTCGAAGCCATGACAGCACTGGTGCTGGCCGATTATTTGGTCTAACGGTCTAAAAACAATAACATTTTATGAAATACAAAACAATCATTATGGCAGGGCTGCTGGCGATGATAGCCACCGGCTGCAAGCACGACGGCTTCACCATCGAAGGCACTCTGGAGAACGGGGCCAACAAGACACTGTGGCTCGAGGAGATAGCTCCCGATGGGCCGATGTTCATCGACTCCATCCGTTTGGACGACAAGGGTCATTTCAAGTTCAGCTACACCCCACCCTACCGCAGTCTCTATAACCTCCACACCACGGAAAACAACTATATTGTCACCTTGCCCGACAAGGGCGAGACCCTCGAGGTGACAGGAAACTACGACAATCTCTCGTTGACCTACAATATTAAAGGGTCGTCGGAGAGCGTCCTGCTGTGGCAGTTGCAGCAATATACCAACGACGGCTCGAAGATTCTATACGCGTTGGTCGACTCGGTGAACAGCTACGAGATGCAGCTTGCCGGCGGCGAGATTGACAAGAAAACCTACGATGTGAAAAAGAAGGCCATGGATTCGGTCTACCATGCCGCCTTTGTCGAGCAGCAAGAGTATGTGTGCCGTTTTGTGGAAGAGAACGCCGGTTCGCTGGCAACGCTGATAGCCCTTTACAAGCCTTTCAACAACCGCGCCCTCATTGACCCGCGCGACCCCGCGAGCATCGACTACTACGACCAAGTGCTTGACGGTCTGGAGGAGCTGTTGCCCGACAATCCCCACACACTGCATTTCAAGAACACCACCGAACACCTGCGCAGCGCGCTGGCGCGGCAGCAGGAACAATAACTATAAAAAAAAGCGGGCATCCAAAAGGATGCCCGCTTTTTTCATATAGTCAGGAGCGTTATTCTGCCCAAACGGCCTGCAAGTTGCGGTCGCCATAGGCGTCGTCGATCTTGCTGATGGTAGGCCAGTATTTCTCGCAGTGGGGCTGCGGGAAGGCGGCTTTCTGACGGCTGTAAGGAAGGTTCCACTCGTCGGCGCAAACCACCTGCATAGTGTGGGGAGCGTTGCAGATGGGATTGTTCTTCTCGTCGGCCTTGCCGGTCATCACGTCGTCGATTTCCTGACGGATGGCAATCATGGCGTCGCAGAAGCGGTCCATCTCACTGAGGGGCTCGCTTTCGGTGGGCTCAACCATAAGGGTGTTGTGGACGGGGAAGGCCACCGTGGGAGCGTGGAAGCCATAGTCCATGAGGCGCTTGGCGATGTCGCCGACACTGACCTTGAGGCTGAACTCGTTGAAGTCGACAATCATCTCGTGGCCACACATGCCGTTACGGTTGGTGTAGAGAATCTTGTAGTACTTCTGCAGGCGGGCGCGGAGGTAGTTGGCGTTGAGGATGGCATGTTTAGTGACATCGGTGAGGCCTTCGCCGCCAAGCATGAGGAGGTAGCCGTAGGTGATGGGCAGGAGGTAGGCGCTGCCGTAGGGGGCTGCCGCCATGGTGTTGCCCTTCTTACCACCGACTTCAACCACAGGATGCGTGGGCAGGTAGTCGACGAGTTTCTGGCTGACGCAGATGGGGCCAACGCCAGGACCGCCACCGCCGTGAGGCATGGCAAAGGTCTTGTGGAGGTTGAGGTGGCACACATCGGCTCCCATGTAACCGGGGCTGGTAAGACCTACCTGGGCGTTCATGTTGGCACCGTCCATATAGACGAGAGCACCCATGGAGTGGATAATGTTGATGATGTCGAGGATGCCCTCTTCGAAAGCACCATGGGTCGACGGATAGGTAATCATCAAGCAGCTGAGGGTGTCCTTGTACTGCTCGGCTTTGGCGCGCAGATCGTCGATGTCGACATCACCCTTGTCGTTGCACTTCACGACGACAACCACCATGCCGGCCTTGGCGGCGGAGGCGGGGTTGGTGCCGTGGGCGGAGGCGGGGATGAGGCAGACATTACGCTGGCCCTGACCATTGGCGATGTGGTAGTTGCGGATGACAGTGAGGCCGCTGTACTCGCCATAGGCGCCCGAGTTGGGCTGCAGCGAGCAACCGGCAAAGCCTGTGATGACGGCGAGGCGGTGCTCGATGTCCTTAATCATCTCGATATAGCCTTCGGCCTGATCGGCGGGGACGAAGGGATGCATACCTGCAAATTTGCTCCAGGAGAGGGGCATCATTTCGGCGGCAGCATTGAGTTTCATTGTGCAGCTTCCCAGCGGGATCATGGCGCGGTTGAGGCTGAGGTCTTTCTCCTCGAGCATCTTGATGTAGCGCATCATGGAGGTCTCGTCGTGGTAGGAGTTGAAAATCTTCTGAGTGAGATAGGTGCTGGTGCGCTTGAGGTCAGCGGGGATAGCCTCGTCGGCGAACTTGCAGCAGCAGCCTTTGCACTCGATGGCTTTGGCGCTCTTGCCGGCAGCCTCGGCCAAGCATGCCACGATGGCGTCGAGGTCGGCCTTCGAGGTGGTCTCGTCAATGGAGATGCCGATGCACTCGTCGCAGATGTAGCGGAAGTTAATCTCGTGCTTCAAAGCCACTTCACGCACCTTGGCGGTGGGCACGGGGCACTGAAGGGCGAGGGTGTCGAAGAACACCTTGTTGTGCTGCTTGTAGCCATACTCTGCGAGCTCCATAGCGAGTCGGTGGGCCTTGGCACAAATGGCGGTGGCAATCTCACGGATGCCTTCGGGGCCGTGCCAGATGGCATAGAAACCACTCATATTGGCCACCAGTGCGGCGGAGGTGCAGATATTTGAGGTGGCTTTGTCGCGTTTGATATGCTGCTCACGCATGCCGAGAGCCATACGGAGGGCAGGGTTGCCTTTGGCATCGACGCTCCAGCCAATGATACGGCCCGGGAAGAGGCGCTTGAAGGCATCGGTAAAGGCGAAGAATCCGGCGTGGGGGCCGCCAAAGCCCATAGGCAGGCCAAAGCGTTGGGCGTTACCCACGGCGCAGTCAGCGCCCATCTCACCGGGAGTCTTCAGCAGGGCAAGGGCCATGAGGTCGGTGGCCATGCAGACGAAGATGCCTTTTTCGTGGCACTTGGCGATGAATTCGGTCCAATCCTGAGTCTCGCCAAACTGGTTGGGGTACTGCACAAAGGCGGCGAAATAGCTGCCATCGAGCTCAACCTGGGCAGCTTTGCCGGTGACGATTTCGATACCGCGGGGAGCAGCATTGGTCTGCATCACGGCGAGAGTCTGCGGAAGGATGCCTTCGTCGACAAATACCTTGCAGACACCGTCCTTGACAGCTTGACGCGAGCGGGCGTTGAAGAACATAATCATGGCCTCGCCGGCGGAGGTGGCCTCGTCGAGCAGACAAGCGTTGCTCAAGGGCATGCCGGTCATGGAGGCTATCATGGTCTGATAGTTCATCAAAGCCTGCAGACGGCCTTGCGAAATCTCGGTCTGGTAAGGAGTGTAGCTGGTGTACCAACCGGGATTCTCAAAGACATTGCGCATGATGACGGCGGGGGTGACGGTGCCGTAATAGCCCATGCCGATATAGGAACGATACATCTTGTTCTTCTGGGCCAGCGAACGGACATGGTTGAGGAACTGATACTCGCTCATGCCTTCTTCAAGGGGCATGGGCTCCTTGAGACGGATGGCAGCGGGGACAGCCTTCTCGATAAGTTCATCCATCGAGCTTACGCCGATGGTCTCGAGCATTTTTTTCGTGTCGGCCTCGTTGGAGACACCATTGTGACGCGAAGCGAAATTGTAAGTTTTCATATTGTTTTACCTTTTTATATTTTTATCATTTTATATACATGGCTAATCATAGTCGACTACTGGATACTCATCTCTCTGTCGATACCGCTCCATGTGCGGTCGGCATTCATGAAGAAACGGCAGCGGAGGACGCGGCGCACTGTCTCGATGCGGACGATGTAGAATCCCGAGGGGAGACGACGCATGTTGATGTTGCCCTTACGGCTGTCGCCCGAATAGACACAAACACCTATTTGGTTATAGAGCGACACATTGACAACGGACTCATTGCGGGGGAAATTCCATTTCAGACGCTTTTTCTCCCTCTCGAATGTCACCTCTTTCACGTCGTTGATTGTCCTCGCCACATCTACAAGATCCACAGTGTCATGGATTACCTTGTAGCCTTCGGCATAGACCGTGTCGATACGTACGAGGGTATCCACAATCGTGACAGTCCCCGAGGCACGCGTTCTCGCTGTGAACTCCCCACCGCCCATCGCAACAAAACGCCGTGGGTTTTCGCGGTTCCCATCGGTCCACCCATCGAAGCCGTAGCCGGCAGCACACACAGCCATCAAGCTCACGCTGTCGCCAAAGGCATATTCACCTCCTCCAACTACCATTCCAGAGACAGCAGTGTCCATTGCTCCGTTGATGGTGAAGGTGCACTTGCCATAGGTCTCCATCAGGGCAACCTTCTTCCAGAAAGAATGCTTCTCATAAAGTTTCTTGCTGACACAAGGTACCCTCAACTTGGCCGTCTTTGATATCTCTGAGAATGAGGTTAGCGCTATCTCGGCCGGAATGAACGACTTGACCGTCACTCGCTTCATTCCTATGCAATGGTAGAATGCCCGGCCCCCAATGCTTCTCACCGAGGATCCGAGGGTGAGGGACTTGAGCGAATGACACTGATGATAGGCACACTCGCCAATGGTCTCCACACTGTCGGGGATAACGAGATTGTCGTTCAAGCTGCTGCAATAGGCAAAAGCGTAATCGCCGATGCGACGCAGTGTTGACGGCAACTCGATGGAGTCGCTAAGGGCATCCACCCCACAGAAAGCATAGTCGGGAATGATTCGCACACCTTCGTCGATGACCACCTTGCGCAGGCTTCGGCAATTGCCGAAAACCGTCGAACTCATCGACACCCCCATGGAACTGCATTCGCGGGCCCGGAAATGCACCTCGGCCAGGAACGTGCAGCCGTAGAAGGCCGACACGCCTATCCTATTCACATTCACACCTATGGTGAGGATCTTCATCCCGGTACAACCATAGAAAGCGTATGCTCCAATGGATTCCACGGTTTCGGGCATTATGACGAGTTGGATTTTGGTGCATCCGGCAAAGGCCCGGTCTCCAATAGCTGTCACGGTATATTGCTGGCCATTGTACTCCACCTCGGCCGGAATGACGACCGTCCCTGATGGTTGCTGGTGTCCGTAGTAATAGTTGGTCCCCCCCTTCGACGGAGAAACCACGCAAACCTGGCGTGCAGAGGCATCGGTGACATTAAAGAACAAAGAATCACCATTGCTCAACCGCGTGGCGAAATCATAGGCTTTTGCCTCCATGCCCACAAGGCACATCAGCAGACAAACCACTATCGTTCTATATTTCATTGGACCAACTATTTTTTTATTTGTAATAGCCCCCCCCTCTTGGAGACGGGGCAGGCCCGCGTCTCTACAGAGGGGTTTGGGGGACAGGTTTATTACAGTTTGGGACCAGCGGCGACGAGGGCCTTGCCAGCTTCGTTGTGGGTAAACTTCACAAAGTTCTTCACAAAGCGGTCGGCCAGGTCGCGGGCTTTGCCGTCCCACTGCTTGGCGTCGGCATAGGTGTCGCGCGGGTCGAGAATCTTCGGGTCGACGCCGGGGAGGGAGGTGGGCACCTCGAAGTCGAAATAGGGTATCTTCTTGGTCTGGGCCTTGAGGATGCTGCCGTCGAGAATGGCGTCGATGATTCCTCGCGTATCTTTGATGGAAATACGTTTGCCCGTGCCATTCCAGCCGGTGTTGACCAGATAGGCTTTGGCGCCGCTCTTCTCCATGCGTTTCACGAGTTCCTCGGCATATTTAGTGGGATGCAGCTCGAGGAAGGCTTGACCGAAGCAGGCGCTGAAGGTCGGCGTCGGTTCCGTGATGCCGCGCTCGGTGCCCGCCAGCTTGGCGGTGAAACCGCTGAGGAAATAGTACTTGCACTGCTCGGCAGTCAGGATGCTCACTGGCGGCAACACACCGAAAGCGTCGGCACTTAGGAAGATGACGTTCTCGGCCGCGGGACCTGCACTCTTGCCGTGCACAGGCTCGACAATCTTCTCAATATGGTTGATAGGATAGCTCACACGTGTGTTCTCGGTGACGCTCTTGTCCTTGAAGTCAATCTTACCGTCGGCTGCAACCGTGACGTTTTCCAACAAGGCGTTGCGACGGATGGCATTGTAGATGTCGGGCTCGCTCTCCTTGTCGAGGTTGATAACCTTGGCATAGCAGCCGCCCTCAAAGTTGAATACACCCTCGTCGTCCCAGCCGTGCTCATCGTCGCCGATAAGCAGGCGCTTGGGATCGGTGCTCAAGGTGGTCTTGCCGGTACCGCTGAGGCCGAAGAATATGGCGGTATGTTCACCCTTGAGGTCGGTATTGGCGGAGCAGTGCATGGCAGCGATACCCTGCAGGGGCAGATAGTAGTTCATCATGCTGAACATACCTTTCTTCATCTCGCCACCATACCAGGTGTTGAGGATAACCTGCTCGCGGCTGCTGACATTGAAGGCAACACAGGTGTCGCTGTTCAATCCCAATTCCTTGTAGTTGTCGACCTTGGCCTTCGAGGCGGCATAGACGGTGAAGTTGGGCTTGAAGTCCTTAAGCTCTTCGTCGGTGGGTTTGATGAACATATTGCGCACAAAGTGTGCCTGCCAAGCGACCTCCATGATGAAGCGTACATTCATGCGGGTGTCTTTGTTGGCGCCGCAGAAAGCGTCGACCACAAAGAGTTCCTTGCCGCAGAGCTGCTTCTTTGCAAGGTCGCGCATCATAGCCCACACCTCTTCGCTCATGGGGTGGTTGTCGTTCTTGTACTCGGGGGTAGTCCACCACACGGTGTTCTTCGACTGCTCGTCCATCACGATATATTTGTCCTTGGGCGAGCGGCCGGTATAGATGCCGGTCATCACATTGATGGCGTCGAGCTCGGTGAGCTGACCTTTGTCGTAGCCCGTCAGGCTGGGATTCATCTCCATCTTGAACAGTTCCTCGTACGAGGGATTGTAGTGGATATTCTTCACGCCGGTAATACCCAGCGTTTCGAGGTCTTTTCTGATTTTGTCGTTCATGGCTATATATATATTTATTGTTTCATTGTCATTTTATAAAGGTTGACCGAACCGTCGATGTCTTTCTCGGCGGCGGAGTTGCCATACTTGTCAACGTCAAAGACGTTCTTAGGGGAGCGGGTGATGCTGAGGGGGCCGCCGACACATCCACCGTCGCAGGCCATGCCTTCGAAAAAGTTGGCGGTCTCTTTCTTGGCACGCAAGAGAGCGAGATGCTGACGACACTGGTCAATGCCGTTCATGACGCAGGGGGACACACCTTCTATTCCCAGCTTTTCGGCCACATGGGCCACACCTTGGGCTATACCGCCGCTCTTGGCGAAGATACGTCCATAGAAGGAAGCATTGTCGAGGCGGGTGTCCTCACATTGCGTTGTATCAATTCCCCGTGCGTCGAGGAATGCCTGCAACTCTTCAAAGCTCATGACACAATCAATCATTCCCTGTGTCTTTTCAAGCGTATACTCGTATTTCTTGGCGGAGCAAGGGCCGATGAAGACAACTTTAGCTGTGGGGTCGCTACGCTTAATGAGACGTGCGGTTGTTATCATCGGTGAGGGTGATGTGGAGATGGCGTCTTTGAACTCGGGGAAATTGATTTCTATGAAACGTACAAAAGCAGGGCAACAACTTGTGGTCATTACAGGGCTGTCGCTCTCTGAGGCTTTGTGCTGGAATTCACGAGCTTCGGTATACAAGGTGATGTCGGCGCCGAGAGCAGCTTCCACTACCTGATGGAAACCGAGGCGCTTGATAGCGGTGACCACTTGCTCTATACGGCCGAAACGGCATTGTCCAACAATTGCAGGGGCAATAACAGCATAGACGCGATATTTGGAATTGTTTTCCGACTGTTTCAGTATGTCTATGATGTCGAGCACTAATGAACGGTCGGTAATAGCGCCAAAGGGGCAGCTGACCACGCAGGCACCGCATGAAATACATTTATCATTGTCTATGACAGCCTTGTCGTCTTCTTGACGGATACTGAGAGCCTTGGGCTTACAGCTCTTGATGCATGGACGTTTCTGTGCAATGATGGCACTATAAGGGCATGCGGCGGCGCACTTGCCACACTCGATGCATTTCTCCTTGTCTATATGGCAGCGATGGTTGACGATGGTGATGGCGCCCTTGGGGCACACTTCTTTGCATGAGTGCATCATGCATCCGCGGCAGGCTTCGGTTACGAGCATGCCGGCTGCGGGACATTCGTCGCAAGCAGTCTCCATTACCTGCACAGGGTTTGCGTTATTCCTGTCACCTCCCATGGCCATGTGAATACGCTCCTGAACGATAGCGCGTTCCTTGTAAATGCAGCAGTTGAGCTCCGATTTAGGGCCGGGGCTGATGAGCTTTGGTATCTCAATATACGCCTCGTCGAGACCACCTTCGTAGGCACGACGGATAACCTCCTTGAGAACTTTATATTTAATCCATTGTACGTTAGTATCAAACAGTTTCTGCTCCATAATCAATCATAGTTCACGGTTACATTTTTGCCCATCTTGCGGAGGTTGGCAGCCAAACGCTCGACAAGTTTGAGCTTCATAGTTATATCTATATCAAGTCCCTGATGTGCAGCATTGACGTTCTGTCCGACAAAGAAGACGACATGCGTGGCTTCCTCAAAGATGATGTTTGCCAGCAGCGAACCACCGTCTTTCTTGGCGTATGTCTTTGGTGTAAGGTCTTTCTCGGACGCGTATTTCTCTGATAGCGACAGCAGTCGCCGCAGTGTTATCACGCCCTCGGTCACGAGGTCAATGCCGTCGATGAACCCAATGGGGGGTACATCCTTGTCGGGGAAGTCGAAGCTTGTTTTCAGCTGTCGACCAATGCAACGTGCCACCACCTGCGAGGTGGTGCCGCCGCATACTATGCGTTTGTCGGTGTCCATCATAAACCGATGGACATATTCCTCATCTTTTTCTTTGTCAACAGGAGGACCAACCATGATATGCACCATAGTGCGCGGGCGCATGCGAATGGCCGCCACCGTTGTGTCGTCGCCGGGTTTGTCAAGATAGAGGTCATTGCATGCCGAAGCAAGAAGACAGGCAGCTGCACGGGCCGACATGTGGGCGTCGATGTTGTGGTCAAGGTGTTCCATTATTTCCTTGCGCTGCCATCCAAAGTTCAGCATCTGTCCGATGCCGGCATGTATGGTGCCGTCACTCATCACGAAGACCATGTCTCCTTCATCAAGTTCAAGTTCAGTAACAAACACGCGCTTGTTATAAACGTTCATTTCCTCACGAGGGAAATCGCAGGTATGACCGTGATGGTACCAGATGGCTTCAGGGTTGTCGAACTCAAATAGGTGTCCCCTACCCTCATTGTTAACATGAATGATAGAGAAAGTGCTGTAAGCAACGCCACGCTCTTTGCAGACAGGTAGCGTCTGGATGATGGTACCGACACAATCCTCTATATCGGCACCGCCAGCGACCATCGTGCATAATATCTTGCTTGTGAGCGTGGAGAGTATGTTGGCTTTCACTCCGCTCCCAAGTCCGTCGGCAAGCACCAACGTCGTCCACTCACCATCCGAGGTCAACTCTACGTTGTCCCCGCAGAGTTCCTCGCCATAGTGGTTCAGCGAAGTGTATCCGTATTCTACACAAAGTTTTTTCATAGTTCACCTTTCACTATTCACCAATCACTTATCACTAACCTTTGCCGTTTTCCAATCTTTCGGACGTCCGTCCACCCCAAGATCACCCTCGCCATCGGAGAGGGTTTTCTTCAACTTCAGCAGTGCCACCTTCGTCTCGGCTGTAGTCTCACCAAGAAGCGAGGCTATCTCCTGTGCCACACGCATCTGTTTCATGATGAGGTCGTCGGTGGTTGTGATGGTGTCCATCCTCACTTTTTCCAACTTCTTGTCGTAGTTCACCATATCGGAGATATCCTTCATCAAACCGAAGAGCAAGTTCTGCTCACTCAACAGGCTCACAGTGAGGCTCAAGTAGCGGTTGGTGGCTTGTATGTGCAGCTGCGGGTTCTCCACACGCTGTTTTTTAGTGTATGCCTTGTAGAAGTCTATCGGCTGGAAACTCTCGGCCACAGGACGGCCCACCACACTTTCCGGCGTACCGTTGAGGCCTAACATCTTCATGGCCGATGCGTTGATGTCCACAATGTTCATATCGGGGTCGACAATCATCACGCCCTCGGGTGAGTTACGCACGATGTCAACGGCCAGACTTTCGGCGCGTTTGCGCATATAAGGCAGACATATATCGATGTCGGCATAGCCGTTCACCACGGCCCATGCTTTCTCTCGGCAGGTGCGATAGCCGCAGGCACCACAGTCAAGCTCGTCGGCTTTGGTGAATTTGCCGGTACGGCGCAGCACATCCTCAATCTCTTTGTCGCTGGCGGGACGACTCTTGGCACGCAGGCGCGGATGGGCGTAAGCCAACGACACCCCTGCGTCGGCCGCAGGCTGATGTTTGCGTGTAGCCATCTCGAGTTCCACATAGCGGTCGATATCGGACTCAGCCTTAATCAAACCGCCATCGTGGGCAATAGCGCAAGGTCCGTTGATGCAGCCCCCGGGACACACGTTCATTTCTATGAATACGTGGTCCATAGACTCAATATTTTCCAATACATCGGCAATACGGTCCACACCGTCCACTGTCATGTATCGGTAGCCTTCCGGCAAAGCGTCGAACGAGCGTATGATGCCCTGCGTTACAGGATAGGCTTTCGCGCGGTTGGCAATGTCGCTCTCGTCGCCTACCGTGAGTTTATTTATCGTATTCAGGTCTATGCCGTTCTCTTCAAATAGCTGCAGCAACTCATCGAAGGTAATCACGGCGTCTATCGCATGTTCGTCGGCCTCGCGCTTCTTGGCTATGCAGGGACCGATGAAGACAATCTTCAGATTCGGGTCATTGCGGCGCAGCATCTTGGCGTGCGCCACCATGGGCGAGTCCACAGGTGCCAGGAAAGGCAGTGCCTTGGGATAGTACATCTGGATCAGACGGCAAGTGGCAGGACAAGCCGATGTGATGAAATTGCGCATTTCGCCTTTGGCCAGCACTCGTTTGTATTCTTCGGTGACGGCCTGTGCACCGATGGCCGTCTCTTCGGCTATGGCAAAACCTAATTTGGCAAGCGCTATGCGTAATACCGAGAAGTCATCCTGTACAAGACTGCTGATGAACGACGGCGCCACTGTGGCAGCCATACGGGCACCACTCTTGAGCAACTCGCGCACTACAGGCAGCTCGCTATGCTCTATCTTGGCATGCTGGGGGCACACCTTGGTACAATGGCCACACAGGATGCAGTGTTCCTCGATGATTTGCGCGTGATGGTCCTTGATATTGATGGCCTTCACAGGGCATTCGCGTAGGCAGCGGTAGCAGTCTTTACATTGTACGGTTTTGAATTCCAGATATTCTGACATGATTCTTTATTTAGTTGTTATATTAGTTTAAAAATAGTTTCGGGTAGATTTCTTTGGCGAACAGTTCCTCTACATTGCCAGCGTTGACGCTGTGCAGGATGAATCCATCGGGGGTTTCCTCAACCTGCGGCCCCTTTTCGGCCGCCTCCATCCCTTCGCATCCAACGGTGACACCCAAGGCGCAATGGCCGAGGCAGAAACTCGCCTGCAACTCGATAAGGTCCTCCACATCGTACTTTTTCAGTACCTCCTTGAAGGCCTCAATCACTTCGTATGATCCTTTCAGGTGACAGGAACTTCCAACACACACTTTTATAGTCATAGTTCAATTCTATTTGTTTTACCAAGCACCCCGACCCTCTCTTTTCTGGAGAGAGGTCGGGGTGAGGTTTTGTTTATTTCTCTCGGGCTTCTTTGATGGCGGCCTGGGCGGCGGCAAGGCGGGCCACAGGCACGCGGAACGGCGAGCAGCTGACATAGTTCATGCCGGCCTTGTAGAAAAACTCGGCGGCAGTCGGGTCACCACCGTGCTCACCACACACGCCACACTTCAGGTTGGCACGAGTCGAACGGCCACGCTCGATACCCATCTTCACCAGCTGCCCCACGCCTTCCTGGTCGAAGCTGTTGAACGGGTCGGCGGGGATAATCTTCTCGTCGACATAGGTCTTCACAATGGCGTTGACGTCGTCGCGGCTGAAGCCGAAGGTCATCTGTGTCAGGTCGTTGGTACCGAAGCTGAAGAACTCGGCCACCTCAGCAATCTGGTTGGCGACGAGGGCGGCACGCGGAATCTCGATCATGGTGCCGAACTTGTATTCGAATTTCACGCCGTATTTCTTCTCCACCTCTTCCTTCACCTCGGTAGCGATGGCTTTCTGGTGACGCAGCTCGGCGGCATTGATGGTCAGCGGAACCATGATTTCGAGCATGGGGTTCTTGCCCTCTTTCATCAGCTCGCAGGTGGCGCTGAACAAGGCACGGAACTGCACGCGGGTGATTTCGGAATAGATGATACCCAGACGCACACCGCGCAAACCCATCATCGGGTTCACCTCATGGAGGCTCTCGACGCGCTTCTTCACATCCTCATAGCTGATGCCGAGGCGCTTGGCGGCTTCTTTCATCTTCTCTTCGCCCTGGGGAGCGAACTCATGCAGCGGGGGATCCATCAAACGGAAAGTCAGGGGCTTGCCATCCAGGACCTTCAGCGTGCCCTTGGCGCTCTCCTTGATGTAGGGTTCCAGCTCGTCGAGGGCGGCGATGCGCTCCTCCTGGGTGTTGGCCAGAATCATATTGCGCAGCTTCTCCAGCGGCTTCTCGCTGTTCTCGCCATAGAACATGTGCTCGATGCGGAACAGACCTATACCCTCGGCACCGAAGTCAATAGCCTTCTGGGCATCGGCAGGGTTGTCGGCATTGGTGCGAACACCCATCTTGCGATGTTTGTCAACAATCTTCATAAACTGCTGGAACAGGGGGTTCTCGGTAGCGTTGATCATCTTCACCTCTTCATCGTAGACCCAACCCTTCGAGCCATTGAGGCTGAGCAGGTCACCCTCATGGAAGGTCTTGCCGTTGATAATCACGGTGCCACTCTCTTCCACGTTCACTTTCTTCTTGCCATACTGGTCGGTTTTGACAGATGTCTTCTCCAACTCAATCTTCACTGCGTCGCAGCCCACGATGCAGCACTTGCCCCAGCCACGTGCCACGAGGGCAGCGTGCGAGGTCATACCGCCACGGGCGGTGAGGATACCGTCGGCGGCACGCATACCCTCGACATCCTCGGGGTTGGTTTCCTCGCGGACGAGGATATTCTTGATACCAGCAGCTTGGTACTCTTTGGCTTTCTCGCTGGTGAGGGCTATCACACCCACGGCGCCGCCGGGGCCGGCAGGCAGACCCTTGGCCAGCACCTCGTGCTTCTTCTCGTCGGCAGCATCCAAGATGGGGTGCAGCAGTTCGTCGAGCTGGGCGGGGCTTATGCGCATCACCACCTCGCTGTCGTCAATCAGGCCTTCCTTCAGCATATCCATGGCCATCGTCAGGGCAGCCACACCGGTGCGCTTGCCCACGCGGCACTGCAGCATGTACAGACGTCCGTCCTGGATGGTGAACTCGATGTCCAGCATGTCGTGGTAGTTCTTCTCAAGGATGTTGCGGATATCGCACAGCTCCTTGTAGGTCTCGGGCATCAGCTCCTGCATCGAGTGCATGTGCTTGTTCTGCTCGTTCTTCGTGTCGTCGTTCAGGGGGTTCGGCGTACGGATACCGGCCACCACATCCTCGCCCTGGGCGTTGATGAGCCACTCGCCGTAGAACTGGTTGTCGCCGGTGGCAGGGTTGCGGGTGAAGGCCACGCCGGTGGCGCTGGTGTCGCCCATGTTGCCGAACACCATGGCCTGCACGTTGACGGCAGTGCCCCAGTCGTCGGGAATACCTTCAATCTTGCGGTAGCTCACGGCCTTCTTGCCGTTCCAGCTCTTGAAGACGGCCTTGATGCCGCCTTCCATCTGGGCCCTTGCATCGTCGGGGAATTCTGTCCCCAGCACCTCTTTCACCCTCACCTTGAAGGCTTCCGCCAGCTTCATCAGGTCCTCGGCAGTCAGCTCCGTGTCGCTCTTGTAGCCCTTCACAGCCTTGTACTCGTCCAACATGTCGTCCAACTGTTTGCGGATACCCTTGCCGTCGGCGGGCTCGATGCCCTCGCTCTTCTCCATCACCACGTCGGCATACATCATAATCAACCTACGGTACGAGTCATACACAAATCTAGGATTCCCGGTCTTCTTCAGCATACCGGGGATGGTCTTGCTGCTCAAGCCAATATTAAGGACGGTGTCCATCATGCCGGGCATCGAGCTGCGCGCACCGCTGCGGCAGCTCACCAGCAGCGGGTTCTCCGCGTCGTCATATTTCATGCCCATGATCTTCTCTATATTCTCCACTCCCTTCCAAACCTCTTCCATCAGTCCTTCGGGCAGTTCGCAGTTGTTGGCATAGTAGGCCGTGCAGCACTCAGTCGTGATAGTCAGTCCCGCAGGCACGGGCAAACCCAGCAGGCACATCTCCGCCAGGTTGGCGCCCTTACCGCCCAACAGGTTCTTCATCTCGGCTTTCCCTTCGGCAGTCTTCCCGCCAAACGTGTAAACGTACTTTGTCATCTTCTTTTTAATGTGTTAGTTATTAATTTATTTATTTAATATTTCTAAAAAAAAACAAAGTGCAAAAATACGAAAAATATTCGAAACTACCAAAAAAAAGTGACAAACCTTCTCGGTTTGTCACTTCTGTACCGCATATCAGAGTCGAACTGATGATCTTCTGCGTGAGAGGCAGATGTCCTGGACCACTAGACGAATGCGGCAGTTTTGTGAGTCACTTCCAACCGTGTTCTCTTGTTGAAAGCGAGTGCAAAAGTACGAACTTTTTTCATTCTGACCAAATATTTTATGAAAAAATTTTCCATACTATTGATTCTCAGATGGATATTTTTTACAACAGACCCGACCAAACCCAACAAACAGCCCTTTGGACAGACAACAAAAACCGATTTAGACCCCTTTGCAAAGTACAAAATACCCGATAGATGCTAAATAGCTACAAACCAGTTACCAACACCCTACCAACTCCCTACCAACTCCTACCACGGTAGGAGTTGGTAGGGGGTTGGTAAGGTCTTAACAGGGGTTTGGTACGGGATAATACCCGACCGTTTCATAAGACGGGTGGTGCGGCCATGCCTGATGCCACGTGGCGTTTCTTGATGTAACAATGGTTGTTTTTGGCTCATGGTTTTAAGTTTATTTAACATTTCGGGAATGGGCATAAAAAAAAAGACCCCAAAAAGTCTAAGGGTCTAAAAGTATAAAAGACTAATGGTACCAAAGTCTAATGGTCTTGCTCGCGGTGGCGCAGGAGGATGTTGCAATGGTATTTTTTGGATAGGCGAGCGGCGAGCTGCTCGGCACAGTAGACAGAGCGGTGCTGACCACCCGTGCAGCCAAAGGCTACCTGCAAAGAGGTGAAGTTGCGCTCAAGGTATTTCTCGACGCTCTGGCTGACAATGGCCTCTGCATGGTCGAGGAACAGTCCGACAGCAGGCTCGCCCTGGAGGAACTCGATGACGCGCCGGTCCCTGCCGGTATAGGTTTTGTATTCGGGGTAGCGCCCGGGGTTGGGGAGAGCGCGGCAGTCGAAGATGAAGCCGCCACCGTTGCCCGTGGGGTCGCTGGGCAGGCCGTTCTTGTAGCTGAAGGAGAGGATGGTGACGGTTAGGGTTTGCTCCACTGCGGTCGCAGACTGTGTCTCCTTTGGATCCAGGCAGGAAAGTTGTGCCACATGGCTTATCTCGGGCAGGGGGATGGGGAGCGGGTGGTCGCGGAGGAGGTTGCGGAGGTTGGTGAGGGCCAAGGGGATGGACTGCAGGAAGTAGTCCTTACGCTCGAAGAGCCCGCGGTAGCCGTAGGCACCGAGGGTCTGGAGGATGCGCACGAGGAGGTAGCCCCAGAAGAGGTCCATCCACCGGCGGCGCTCGTCGCCGCGGATGTCGCGAACGTCGAGGTAGTGTCCCAGCAGTTCGCGCCGGATGGCTTCGGGGAGGTTGCTCTTGGCACTATAGAGGAGCGAGGCGACGTCGTATTGCGCGGCACCGCGGCGACCACCCTGGAAGTCGATGTAGTATAATTTCGAATTCTGGATTTCGCCATTGACCATGATGTTGCGGGCCTGAAAGTCGCGGTAGAGGAAGTAGTGGCGGTCGGCAGTGAGGAGATAGTCGGCGAGGCGGTTGAAGTCGTCCTCGAGGAGCTGCTCGTCGAAGGGGATGTGCCGGAGCTTGAGGAAGTGGTATTTGAAGTAGTTGAGGTCCCAGAGGATGGACTGGCGGTCGAAATCACTGCGTGGGTAGGCCACGGTGAAGTCGATGTCGGCGCCTGCCTGCTGCAGGGCTGCGAGGTCGGCAAGAGCCTGCTTGTAAAGCTCCAGCATCGCGGAGTCGAATCCCCCACCCCGCCGCTGCTTGTCGTAGAGGAGGGAGTAGAGGGTCTGGTCGCCGAGGTCTTGCTGGAGGTAGTGGCGGCGGTCGGCGTCGACGGCGTAGAGCTCGGGAACGGGCATGCCCTTGGCATGGAAGTGGCGGGCATAGGCGAAGAAGGCCTCGTTCTCGCGGAGGTCGTCGGCAATGCAGCCAATGGCCGAGACTCCTTCCTTGCCCCCATCAAGGGGAGACGAAAGGAGACGGTAGTAGCGGCGCGAGGAGCCATTGGCGCCCAAGGCGAGGCATTCGGCACAGGGAACACCTGCCCACCGGACGAACAGTTCTTTGAGTTGCTCCATTTATTTGGCCTCTTCCTCGGCTGCAGCTTGCTCGGCTGCGGCCTGCTGTTGTTTGCGCACCTCATCGAGCATGCAGCACTTGCCGGTGAAGACGGCGCCGGGCTCGATGGAGAGCTTGTTGATGAGGATGTCGCCTTTGACACGCGCGGTATTGTGGAGGGAGAGGAGTTCCTTGACGGAGAGGTTGCCGTTGACGGTGCCGATGATGTTGGCATTCATACAGAGGACGTTGCCATTGACAACGCCAGTGTCACCGACAACGAGTTTGCCGTTGAGCTGGATGTTGCCTTCGAGGGTTCCATCGAGCCGGAAATCGCCCGTGGCTGTGATGTCGCCTTTGATAATGGTGCCGTTGGTGATGATGTTGATCAAGTTGGTGGTTTCTGATTCCATTGTTCTTGCCATTTTATTGAAGGTTTAATGATTTTATTTATTTTTTATATAATATCGGTTGAAGAAAAGCATGTAAGCCGCCACATTCTTGCGATTGTAAAAGGTGGCGTAGTTCTGAGTGGAGATGGGGAAAGCCTGATAGTCGTTGTCGGAATACTGGCGGAGGGGACTTTCGTCCTGTGAGAGGTGGCGCCAATAGTTGATGGCCTCGTCGGCATTGACAAAGCGGTGAATGGTGAGGATCTGTGTGGTGTCGGTGAAGAGGGCGGCATTGACCTTGTAGCCCGAGTTGGAGTAGTAGCGGTTGTTGAATTCGCCAATCTTGAACTGCAGCTCGGTGGCTTTGACAGTGCGGTCGTTGACGACGATGGCGATGTAGTATTGCTGGTTTTCGCGGAAACGGTAGAGCTGGGCCTCGGGCGGCAAGGGGGCCTCTTCGCGTGAGGAGGAGGTGGACATGCCATCGGATGAGTCAGAAACAGTGTTGGACGACGAGGAACGGCTTTGTGCCCGACGTTCGTCGTCGGAGGTGATTTCCTCGTTGGCTGCGTAGAGCACAAATAAGGAGTCCTGCAGAAGCTCGAGTTGAGCCTGGGCCAAAGGCTGAATGCTGTCGGTAGCAGGCAAGGCGGCAAGGGTGCGGAGAAGCTCGGTGGCATCGGCGCGGTTGCCACTACGGGCGAGGGCGAGAGCTTTCCAATAGCGGAACTTGTTGAGGGCAGAGTTGGCAGGATAGATCTCAGCGGCCTCGTCGGCAAGTTGTATGACGTTGGAATAGCGCCCGTCGGCAAACTGAGAATAGAGGACCTCATAGTCGGCTTCGATGCGGCGCGAACGACGAAGGAGCTCTTTGTAGTACTCGTTGTCGCGGATGAGGTTGGCGAAATCGGAGTCGGGGAAACCCATAAGCACCATGTCGCGATAATAGTTGGCCTGTGGGGTGTTGCCCTGCCGGTCATAGATGCGGTAGAGCATGTAGAACGCCTGCACAATCTCCGGGAAGGAGGTGTATCCCTCGGCCAGGCGAAGGTAGCACTCGAGGGCCCGAGGAATGTTGCCTACGCCATCGTAGAAGATATAGCCTGCATTGAGGAGAGATATGGAGGTGAGGGAATCGAGGGAATCGAGCGCCTGCTGCGTTGTAGGAAGATCTTTCAGGTAATAGGCCACATCATGCGGGTCGTCGGGGTTGCCGTTCTTCGAAGATGCGGCAGAGATTTTTGTGTTGAGCGTGTCGGCGGAGGTTTCGTCGGAGCCGGTGGTATCGCTTTCGGCAAGGTCGTCCAGAAGGTTGAAGGTGTTTTTGTTGGAGAGGAACCAAAGGTCTTCGAGAACACGCTGGCCCCAACGCTGACGGAAAGTATCCTTGCCTTTCTGAACGGTCTGTGGATTGTAGAAATACCAGTCGCCGGTGAGCGTGTTTTGCTGCTGTCGGGCGTCGGCACGGAGTTCCTCAAGGAGTGCACGTTCTTTTTCCTCTTCCTCTTTCTTTTTAAGTTCTTCTATTTTACTGTTGATGAGTGCCATACGCTCGCTTTCGGGCATAGCCGCCACGACAAGCAGGCTGTCGCAACGGGTGTAGACTCGGGTGTAGGAGGCAAGTTCGGTGAGCATCTCGTGACGGCGGCGGATGTAATCGTAGCGCGGATAGTCGCGGGAGATACACTGCATGGCGGTGTCGTAGTAACGCTGGGCCAAGTCGTAGTTTTCGAATATTTCGTACTGCACCTCGCCCATACGGAGAGCCGACTGGGCGCGCTGGGCCTTGTTGACGGTGGCGGCGGCGACACTGAGACGGTAGTTCTCACAGGCTTTCTCGGGTTGCTTGACGCCGAGGAACATCTCTCCTTTGGCGAAGTAGATTTGATCCCTATATTCCTCGTTTTTCTTGTCTCCCAACATGTCGTCGAGTTGACGTTCAAGCTTTGCAATGTCGGCATGCTCGAGGTCGGCACAGGATGCTTGACCGAGTTTGGCATTGAATTCGAGAACATAAGGCGGACGATAGCGGAGCACCTCTCCATAGTATTTGGCGGCGACGACACGTTTGTCCAACTTGCGGTATATCTGTGCCATGAGGAACGACAGACGGGCTTTGGTGTAGCTGTCGGAGGAAACATCGATGGCGTTGTGGATATATTCGACAGCTTTCTTGTATTTTTCTTGCGGGATGGTGGCTTCGACCATGGCACAATAGAGCTTGTCTCGCTGACTACGGGAGAAATTGCCTTTGGCAAGGTTCTGCACCAATTGGTCGAGGGCGACCTCAGCCTCTTCGTAGCGTTTCTCCATGGTCATACAGCGGGCGAGGAGCACAGCACCTTGGTCACCGGCCGAGGTCCCTTGAAACTGGGTGATAAGGATGTTGCAGGTATTGGCCGTAGAGACAAAGTCGTGCTTATAGAAAGTGGCGTAGGCTGTCAAGAGGTAGCATTCCTTGATGTAGGGCACATGCTCGACGCCTTTGACGAAGATGCTGTGTTTCTTGATGCCTTTGACCCCTTTCTCGATAGCACGATCCATCTCGGGGTACAGGCTGCGGGCCAGCTCTTCGCTGCCAAGGTTCTCGGGCGGGATGAACTGTGTGTAGTCGTCGACAGCACCCTTGCGCAGTTTTTCGCGGCCGGCTTTGAGACTCTCGTTGCCGTTCCACCACACGTTGTAGTGACACGTGGTGTTGTGGTATTGAATGTTGCCCCATTTGGCCTTCTCGGTAGAGCAGGCGACAAGGATAAAGAATGGAAAAACAAAAATGAAGAATCGACTGACGCCACGCATCAGCAACTCTTTGTTATTGTGTTTTCCAAAAATCTTCATCCTAATTCTTCATTTTATTATACATTGAAGCGGAAGTGCATAATGTCACCATCTTGGACAACATAATCCTTGCCTTCGACCGAAATTTTGCCGGCTTCGCGACACTTGGCTTCGGAACCGAGGGTGACATAGTCGTCATACTTGATGACCTCGGCACGGATAAAGCCGCGCTCGAAGTCGGAATGGATAATACCCGCTGTCTGAGGAGCTTTCATCCCCTTGCGGAAGGTCCAGGCACGGCACTCTTTGGGACCTGCGGTGAGGAACGTCTGAAGGTTGAGGAGCTTGTAGGCAGCTTTGATGAGACGGTTGACACCGCTCTCCTTCAAACCGAGGTCCTCGAGGAACATCTGTTTTTCTTCGTAGGTCTCCAGTTCGGCAATGTCGGCCTCGCTGCCGGCACCGACGACAAG
>JAEEGF011369933.1_pt1 | contig 22244 bp, 25 predicted proteins | sample 9134171 | NCBI WGS metagenome assembly JAEEGF01 (sample SAMN16246542, study PRJNA631951) | gut metagenome | biome: gut microbiome; feature: rumen; material: AP-attached | host: Bos | place: Iran: Karaj | collected 2018-10 | reverse complement strand
ATTCATCTATAAATAAAAGAGCCATGAATATACTGATTACCGGCTGCAACGGCCAACTGGGCAACGAGATGCAACTGCTGGAGCGCGAGCACCCCGCCCACCGATACTTCAACACCGACGTGGCCGAGCTGGACATCACCGACCAGGATGCCATCGAGGACTTCGTGGGGGAGATGCACATCGACGGCATTGTGAACTGCGCCGCCTACACCGCCGTGGACAAGGCCGAGCAAAACGAGGATCTGTGCCAGCGGCTGAATGCCGAGGCCCCGGCCTATCTGGCCTATGCTATGGGGCGGCGTGGCGGATGGATGATACAGATATCGACCGACTACGTCTTCGACGGCACCAACTGCACACCCTATACCGAGGACGAGGACACCTGCCCCAACAGCGTCTACGGAAAGACCAAGCTGGTGGGCGAACTGAACGTGCAGAAGCTGTGCCAGCAGTCGATGATCATTCGCACGGCTTGGCTCTACAGCACTTTTGGCAACAATTTTGTGAAGACGATGCTGCGCTTGGGGCGCGAGCGGAGCGAGCTGGGGGTCATCTTCGACCAGATAGGCACGCCCACCTATGCCCGCGACCTGGCCGTGGCCATCTTTGCCGCCATCGAGCAGGGCATCAAGCCCGGCGTGTATCATTTCTCCAACGAAGGCGTCATCTCATGGTACGACTTCACCAAGGCCATCCATCGCCTGGCGGGCATCAGCGGCTGCCATGTGCGTCCATTGCATACGGCCGAATATCCCACGCCAGCCGCCAGGCCCCACTATTCGGTGCTCGACAAGACGCTGATAAAAGAAACTTACGGATTGGAGATTCCCTATTGGGAAGAGTCGCTGCGCGAGTGTGTGGAGCAGCTAATAAAGGAATCCTAAGAGCCAGAGGGGAATCTGGTTGCCCTGCCCAATCTCGGTGTTGTAGCGGGCGTAGATGATGTCGGGCTGTATGCGCATCTTGTTGGTGGTGGTGGCATCGCAGATGCGGAATTTCAGGTGCTCGTCGACGAGGAACGTCTGGTCGCGCCCCGTCTGATTCAACTTATGGTCTTTCCACAGCGAGTTCACGAAGAAGGTCTCCATGGCCGTTTGCTTCTCCACGTGTATGGGGTAGATGGCATAGAGCAGGTTCGAGTTGTGCAGCATCACCTTCGTAGGCTTCTTGGGAAATTCTTCGCCCACTGGATAAATCATGTTCAGCAGCCGGGCGTCGGTGAGGTACTTGATGTAGTTCATCACCGTGGCGCGGCTGGTCTCGATGCTCTCGGCCAGCTTCGACACGTTGGGGGCCTTGGGGCCTTCCTCAGCCAGCTGGTAGAAGAGCTTCTTAATCTTCGTCAGATACTTCAGCTCAATCTGCTTGATGAGCAGGATGTCCACTTCGGTCATCATGTTCATCGTCTTCAGCAGGTTCTCACTGTAGTTGCGGTGCTCCTGAAAGAAGGGGTAGAAGCCGTGGTGGATGTAGTCCTGGAAGTGGCGGCGTGGCGACACGTGGGGCAGAATCTGCTTCACGATGCGGGGATGGTCGGCCAGAATCTCCTCGAGCGAATAGGGGTGGAAATTATTGCCGGTGAGCAGGTTGAGAAACTCTCGGAAGGAGAATCCGCGCAGGTTGTACGAGTCTACGATGCCGTTCAGCTCAGGGTTCTCCTCTTTCAGCCGCATCACGCTGGAGCCTGTGAACACAATCTTCAGTCCGGGGTACAGGTCGTAGCACTTGCGCAGCTCGGCACTCCAGTCGGGCTGCTTGAACACTTGGTCGATGAGCAGCACACGCCCGCCACGGTGGTAGAACTCGCCCGCAAAGTCGGCGATGCCGCGCCCCTGGAAATAGAAATTGTTCATGTTCACATAGAGGCACTGCTGGTCGTTCACGTCGAACTTCTCTTTGGCATACTGCAGCAGAAAGGTGGTCTTGCCGATGCCACGGGTGCCCTTGATGCCTATCATACGACGGCTCCAGTCTATCTCGTCCATAAGGACGCGACGGACTGGAGCGTTGACGTGCTCTACTAAGTATCTGTGCGTGCGGAAAAAAGCTTCCATCTCGAAGAAAAACTGGTCTTAGATGGTGCAAAGATACGAAGAAAAGTTCAAATTGCAAAGCGGAGATAGCAAAATCTCGCTTTTAGGCCCTCATTTTTCTTTTTTCAGTACTCATGGGGCGGCTATCGCAGCGTCTCTACGATGCGGGCCAGCTGATTGGGGATGCGTATCTGCTGCGGACACTTGGAGAGGCACTCCTCGCAGTCTTGGCACTTCTTGGCCCAAGTCTTCTCGTCGGCCAGGGCCTTCTTGTAGCCGTCGGCAAACTGCTGGCGGTGGCTGGCATAGTCGGCTGCCGAGGGGGCGGGCAAGGGCAGGATGTGGTTGTTGACGGCCTCGTTGTAGTAGGCGAAGTTCTGCGGGATGTTCACGCCATAGGGGCAGGGCATGCAGTAGGCGCAGGTGGTGCAGGGGATGGTGGGGAAGCCCGACATCTGGTCGGCGATGGAGGCCAGCAGCTGGTTCTCCTGCTCGGTGCAGGGGTCGAGTGGCGAGAAGGTCTTCACGTTCTCCTCCAGATGGTCCATGCGGTTCATGCCGCTGAGCACGGTGAGGATGTTGGGATAGGACCCCACCCAGCGGAAGGCCCAGCGGGCAGTGCTGTCGTCGGGGTGGATGGCCTTCATCTGGTCGGTAAGCTCCTGCGCCATGCGGCCGAAGGCACCGCCGCGCAGAGGCTCCATGACGACGCATTGCACGCCCACCTTGTTGCACTTGTCGTAGAGGTACTCGGCATCGGCATCGCTGCGACGGCCTCCGCGCATCGAGGCGTGGCGCCAGTCGAGGAAGTTCATCTGTATCTGGCAGAAATCCCAGTGGTACTGCTCCTGATGGTCGAGGAGCCAGTCGAAGTCGCTCACGTTGCCGTGGTAGGAGAATCCGAGGTGCTTGATGCGCCCCGCCTCGCGCTCCTTCAGCAGGAAGTCGAGGATGCCATTGTCGAGGAAGCGCCCTTTCAGCGATTCCATGCCACCGCCGATGCCATGCAGCAGGTAGTAGTCGATATGGTCTACCTTCAGCTTCTCCAACGAACGCTCATACATGGCCTTGGAATCGTCGAACGACCACTGACGGCGGTTCTGGTTCGACATCTTGGTGGCCACGAAGTATTTCTCGCGGGGGTGGCGCGACAGGGCGTTGCCCATCAGCACCTCCGACTGCCCGCCCATATACATCGGGGCCGTGTCGAAGTAGTTCACGCCGTGCTCGATGGCGTAGTCCACCAGCTGGTTCACCTCGTCCTGGTTGTTGGGCAGACGCATCATGCCGAAGCCCAACAGCGAGATTTGCTCGCCGCTGCCGTGCTGCACACGATAGGTCATGCGGTTGTTGGCGTCTTTCTTGGGCGTTTTTTTGTCGGCCAGCGCGTTCAGTGGTTCCAGTGCCATCAGGGCCATGGCCGAGCCGGCACCCAAGCCCATGCGTCGCAGAAATTCGCGACGGCTCATGTCGTTTCGTTTCTTTTCCATATTACTTGGTTTTTAGTTCTTGAAAATTGATTGCTTGTCGGTGGCTCTGCTCACTCTGGTTGGCGCTTCAGCTGCTCGATGAGGGTGCTCAGGCGCTGCATCTCAACGGGGATGTTGATTTGCTGTGGGCAGTGCTTCTCGTGGATGCAGCGTCCGCACTGCATGCAGTGGTCGGGCTGACGGTCGCGGGGCACCACGCGGTCGAGGCTGACGAGATAGCGGCGGCGCTTCTCGCGGTAGTCGGGGTCGTCGGTGCGCTGCGATTCGTCGTCAACTCCGTTGAGATTGGGCAGGAATCCCTCAATCTTCAGCGTGTTGTAGTGGGTGAAGATGGTGGGGATGTCGATGCCGTAGGGGCAGGGCATGCAATACTGGCAGGCGTTGCAGGGGATGGTCTCCTCCTCCATCATCTGGTGGGCAATCGTTGTGTCGAGGAATTGCTGCTCCTCCTCAGTCAGCGGTTTCAGGGGGCAATAGGTCAGCAGGTTGTCCTTCAGGTGCTCCATGAAGGTCATTCCGCTGAGCACGGTGAGCACGCCTTCGGGGGTGCCGGCATAGCGGAAGGCCCAGCTGGCGATGCTCTGCTCGGGCAAGCGGCGCTTCAGCTCGATGGCCACATACTGTGGCAGCTTGGCCAAGCGGCCACCCAGCAGCGGCTCCATGATGACGGCGGGGATGCCCAGCTTCAGCAACTCGGCATAGAGGTAGCTGGCATCAACGTTGCCGTCGTTGATTTCGTTGGCATAGTTCCAGTCGAGCCAGTTCAGCTCTATCTGCACAAAGTCCCAATGATACTTGTCGTGCAGGGTGAGCACCTCGTCGAACACCTCCTGCCGCCCGTGGAACGAGAAGCCCAGCTGGCGGATGCGACCCGCCTGCCGCTCGGCCATGAGGAAGTCCATGGCTCCGTTGTCGACATAGCGCCTGTTGAACTCCTCCATGCTTCCGCCGATGGCGTGCAGCAGGTAGTAGTCGATATAGTCCACCTGCATCTCGCTCATCGAGTCGTAGTACATCTTTTTCACTCCGTCGAGCGACTGGAAGCGGGGGTCGAAGTTCGAGAGCTTCGTGGCCACGAAATAGCTGTCGCGCGGATGCCGTTTGAGGGCGATGCCCGTGCAGCGTTCCGACATGCCGCGACAGTAGACGGGGCTGGTGTCGAAGTAGTTCACCCCATGCTCTATGGCGTAGTCTATCTGGCGGTTGATCATCTCCTGGTCGAACTCCTCGGTGCCCTCAACCATGGGCAGGCGCATCATGCCGTAGCCCAGTAGGCTCACCTTGTCGCCTGTGTTGGGGTTCTGGCGGTAGGTCATCTGGCCAGTGGGTGGCTCCACTTGGTTCTTATACTCGTCGGCGGCAGCTTCGGTGCGCTTCTTCCCGGCACAGGCGGCCACGGCGGCGGCACCGCCAACGCCCAGCATCTTCAGGAAGGAACGCCTGTCTATTTTGTTCTTTTTCATAATCAATTCGTTTTTGTTGTGGTGGGAGTATGGGGGAGTTTGGGAGTTTAGGAGTTTGGGAGTTTGGACGATAGCCTTGATGCTTGGAATGGCGCAAAGCCAATCATTCAAACTGTCGTTGGAAAAACTATCGTCCAAACTCCCATACTCCTACACTCCCAAACTCCTAAACATGTCGATGCACCTCATGGCCTTCCACATGGATGGCTGAGAGAGGTCTGACGGGGCATACGTATTCGCAGGCGCCACAGCCGATGCACTGGGCTTCGTTGATGGCGGGCACCGAGGGCGACAGGTCGTCGGCGGGGTCGCTGGGCACCATGGTGATGGCTCCCGTGGGACAGTGGCGGGCGCAGTTGCCGCATTCGTCGGTTCCCTGTGCCGAGATGCACTCCTTGGCCACCACGATGGCGTGACCCATCTGGATGCTGGTCTTCTCTTCCTCGTCGATCAGCTTGATGGCTCCGGCGGGACATACCTCCGAGCAGCGCGTGCACTCAGGACGGCACCAACCACGGTCGTACGACATCTCGGGCAGCATCATGTGCATCAGGTCGGTCGACGGGCGGAGCACATCGTTGGGGCATTTCGACACGCAGAGCTGGCAGCCGGTGCAGTGTTGGGCAAAATGGCGGAATGACTGCGAGCCGGGAGGGGTGAGCGGCGTGACCCGCTTGGGGCTTTGCTTGGCCTTGATGGTGGCCAGTCCACCGTCAACCAGTTTGTCCTGAGCCAAAGCGGTGGTGGTGGCCAGCGCGGTGCCCACTAAGAAAGCACGCTTGGAAGAATCGACGCCAGATGGGGTGGATGTTCTGGCCTGGCTGCTCCCCGAAGGCCCGGCATATCTCAGCGCCCCGAACTTGCACTTGGCGATGCAGTCGCCGCAGACCACGCAGCGCGAGTAGTCGACGGTGTGCGTCTTGTAGTCGATGCACGAGGCCTTGCAGTTCTTCGTGCAGAGCGAGCAGTTCTTGCATTTGTCGGCATCGAAGCGTACCTTCAGCCACGAGAAACGAGCCAAAAACGAGAGCAGCGTGCCCACGGGGCACACCGTGTTGCAGTAGGTGCGGCCACCCCTCCAGGCCAGCACGAAGAGCAGCACCAGCGTGGCAACGGCGATGAGGAGCACGGGCAGCGACTTCAGCCACACGTCGACGCTATAGAAGGCATAGCTGTCGGCACGCTCGGCAATGCTGGCCAGCACGTTGTTGCCCAGCTGCCACAATGGCTGGAAGAGCATCGTCATGATACGACCGAAGGCAGAGTAGGGGGCCAGCAGCTGCACGAGGCTGCCGATGCCGACCACGAAGGCCACAATCATCAGCAAGAGCATGGGGTAGCGCAGCCACTTCACCTCGGGCGAGAAGGTGTAGCGGTTCTTCTTCGCTTTCTTGCCTAACCATCCGAAGATGTCCTGCATGATGCCCAACGGGCAGATGACGGAGCAGTAGATGCGGCCAAAGACGAGCGTCAGCACAACGAGGGCCACGATGACGATGGCGTTCAGCGCCAGGATGGCTTCCAGCGCCTGCGCCTTGGCCATCCACGATAGCCACTGGTGGGCAGTGCCCGTGAAGTCGAGAAAGAGCAACGTCAGGCCCACAAGGAAGATGGTGGCCAACGTGATACGAATAGTTCTTAGCATAGTTTATTTCTTTGTTTTATTTGGAACAAGCAAAATGCTCACTTCGTAGAGCAGCCAGATGGGCAGGGCCACGACGAGCAGGGTGAAGATGTCGGTGGTGGGCGTGATGATGGCCGCCACCACGAGGATGGCCACTACGGCATGGCGACGATAGCGGCGCATCAACCCACCGCTCACCAGGTGCATGCGCCCCAGCAGGGCACTCACCACGGGCAGCTCGAACACCACGCCGATGACAAGGCACATCGAGATGAGCGTGTCGATATACGACTGCAGCGTGAGCATGTTCTTCACGTCGGCACTCACCTGATACGTGCCAAGGAAGCGCACCGTGAGCGGGAAGATGATGAAGTAGCACACCACCGTGCCCAGCAGGAACATCAGGTAGGAGGCCCCCACTATCCAGTAGGCCGCGCGCCGCTCGTTCTGATAAAGCCCCGGCGACACGAAGCGAAACAGCTGGTAGAGCACATAAGGCGAGGCACAGAGCAGTCCGGCGTAGGCAGCCGTGCGCATGTGGGTCATGAACTGCTCGGTCAGCCCCGTGTTCATCAGACTGATGCTGAAGGGCTCGCTGCCCATCAGGCGGAAGGTGATGAAGTCGCTCGTGCGCGGCGCCAGCACCACGCCGAAGAGCCAGTCCTTCAGGCAGAAGGCCACCACGGCAAAGACCACCACCACCAGCAGCGAGCGGATGATGGTCCAGCGCAGCACGTCGAGGTGCTCCCAGAAGGTGGCCGGCTGCTGGCTCATTTCTTGTCGTCGTTAGTGTCGGTAGCCTCGTCAATCTCCTTCATGCCGTCCTTGAAACTCTTCACGCCCTTGCCCAGGCCTTTCATCAATTCGGGAATCTTGGCACCGCCGAAGAGCAGCAGCACCACCAGCGCGATGAGCAGGATTTCCTGACCGCCCAAGCCGAACAGCAGCAATATGTTTGTTGTCGTCATCATTATATGATTAAAAAAAAACCGCTACAAAGATACGCCTTTTTCCGTTAATATCGGCATCCGGGAACCGTTTTTTTCGCTTCGCACAACTATTTTTACTGGAATCTGCTCGATTACGTGGGATTTTGTGTACCTTTGCACGCAGCAAATCAATAGTTATGGGATTTTGGAAGACCTTTTTTGGCGGAGAAGCCAATCCTGAAGAGGAGAAGAAGAATGCCGAGGAGCGCAATTTCGACCTGCTGAAATACGACGGCGTGAAGGCCATGCGCATAGGCCAGTTCGAGTATGCGCAGAAATGTTTTCAGAAGGCACTCGACATCAAGGACGACCCCGAGGTGCACGACTACCTGTCGCGGGCCTATCTGCAGCTGGGGCGCAACACCGAGGCGTTGCAGGAGCTGCAGCTGTTGCTGCGCCAAGAGCCAGAGAACGTGAACCTGATGCTCCAGGCGGCCAGCGTAGCCTTTATGGGTGAGTCGTATACCGACATGGCCGAGTTCTGCGAGCGCGCGCTGGCCGTGGATGCCGACAATGCGATGGTGCACCTGATATATGCCAAGGGCGAGTTGGCACAGGGCAACTTGGTGCAGGGCATTGCTCGACTGACGAAGACCATCGCCCTCGACGAGCGGCTGGTGGAGCCTCGCCTGTTGCGTGGACAGACGCTGCTGCGCATGGGCGACCTGAAGGGTGCCGGCGAGGATGTGGAGTGGCTGAACGCCCACACCGACGACATCGAGGACGTGTTGCTGCTGTCAGCACGGCTGCAGCAGGCACTGGGTCACCACAACGAGGCTTTGGCCTTCTATTCACAGGTCATCGACCAGAACCCCTTCCAGGTGGAGGCATATCGTGAGCGCGGGCAGATACGCTTCGAGCAGGGCGACAAGCAGGGAGCCGAGGAAGACATGCAGAAGGTGATGGAGCTGAATCCGCAGGAGATGGCCGACGTCAGTGGCGAATACTCGGCCGAGGGCATCGAGCAGAAGACGCGACAGGCCTACAGCTACATGAATCCCATGGGGTTATAGTTGCAATCAATCACTTCCGTTCACATGAGAATCAATACTGGATACAACCGTGAGGGCGACTACGACCATTTCGTCGTCAGTCAGCCGGCACCGCTCTTGGAGTGGCTGTTGCAGAACGTCAAGGAGAGCCGCACCAAGGTGAAGGCCACCCTGCAGGGGCGAGGCATCAAAGTCGACGGCAAGACCGTCACCCAGTTCGACTTCGCCTTGCAGCCGGGCATGAAGGTGGCGGTGAGCAAGACCAAGCGCAACCAACAGCGCTTCAAGAGCCGCTACGTGAAGATTGTCTACGAGGACCGATGGCTCATCGTGGTGGAGAAGCAGGTGGGCATCCTCTCAATGGCTGCCGGCCACAAGTCGCTCAACGTGAAGAGCGTGCTCGACGACTATTTCAAGCAGAGCCGACAGAAATGCACCGCCCACGTGGTGCACCGCCTCGACCGCGACACCAGCGGGCTGATGGTGTTTGCCAAGGACATCGACACCGAGCAGGCCTTTGAGCACGACTGGCATCAGATTGTCTACGACCGCCGCTATGTGGCAGTGCTCAGCGGCGAGGTGGAGCAGGACGAGGGAACCATCGAGAACTGGCTGAAGGACAACAAGGCATACATCACCTACTCCTCGCCCGTAGATCCTGGCGGAGGCAAATATGCCATCAGCCACTTCCATGTGCTGCAGCGCACCACCGACCACTCGATGGTGGAGTTCCGACTGGAGACGGGGCGCAAGAACCAGATTCGTGTGCACGCTGCCGACATGGGGCACCCCGTGTGTGGCGACAACAAGTATGGCAATGGCGACGACCCCCTGCACCGTCTTTGTCTGCACGCCTGGCTGCTCTGCTTCACGCATCCCGCCACGGGCGAGCGCCTGGAGTTTGAGACACCTCTGCCCACAGCATTCAAACAATTATTCAAGCGATAATGAGCAACACCGGTTTTTACATCTTCGCCTTGGTGGCCATCATCATTGCCGTCTTCATCCTGAAGCATGTCGTCACCTGCCTCATGCGCACCGTGGTGGTCGTCGTGCTGCTCATCCTGCTGGCCGTGGCCTACTATTTTCTGGTGGGCCAGTACGACCCCGAGGTGCACGATGCCGTGCAAGGCGCGTGGGAGAAATACCAGCCGAAGGAGTAGGGCGCTAATCGCTGCTGCTTATCTCTATCGCCATCAGGTTCAGTTGGGTGCATTGAGCTGCATTGATGGCTCGCTTCTCGTTGTGGTGCTCCCATGGCGAGAGCATCAGAAGTCTGCCGTTGGCACAAGCATCAAATTGCTCCCCTTTAGGCTTCGACATGGCCGTGAACCCGTTCTCCATTAGGACAATGGTGGGGAAACCGGCATCAAAGGCCGTGCGCATGACTTGTTTCTCGCCAGGCGAGATGGCAGGCGAAACGAGCACCGCACCATGGCGGGCCGCTTCCATGTATTGGGTGGTCACAGCTTCTATCTGTTCTTTGGTGAGTCGTCGCGACACCCTGACGGGTAGTCGCCTCGGCGAACGGAGCAAGTTGCGGTTGCCGATGCCGCTGTAGGTGGTGGTACCTATCTTTAGGTTGAAGAAAGGGCGCAGCCAGTCTGGGCGTGCGCGCTTCAACAGCAGGCGGCGTGGGTTGTCGCGCAGGTAGTGCTCCCAATTCTGAAGCTCTTCATAGGAGCGCAGAATCAGGTCGTTATAGCCCTTAGCAAAGAGCTGCGCGGTACCTTGTGGCGGCAAAGCCGCCACCTGCGGAGAAGCTGCCGCCCTGCTGGCTGCTTCGCCCTCCATCCCCGCGCTTCGTGTGCCCTGCTCCCCCGCGTTTCGTGCTCCCTGCTCCCCCGCGCTTTGTGTGCCTTTCTTCTCCGTAGGCTGCGGCTTTGCCGCAGCTCCCTCCATCCCCGCGCTTCGTGCTCCCTCCATCCCCGCGCTTCGTGCGCCCTGCTCCCCCGCGCTTTGTGTGCCCTCCTTCTCCGTAGGCTGCGGCTTTGCCGCAGCTCCTTCCAGCGCCCTCTGCCGCTTTCTGCATCCGGCCTTGAAGCCCGAGATAACCTGCCCCAAGTGCACCGGCAGTCGGGATTTAACGAAGAGGATGCCATGCATGTGGTCGGGCATCATCTGGACGGCCCTCACCTCTATCTGGGGGTAGTAGGCGTGTATGCCCATCCATTCGTCTTGCACGGCTCTTCCAAGCTCTGTGAGTTCTATGCGCGGTGCGTCGCTGCTGTTGGCCGGTGCATAGGGGTTGCCTATGATTCTACCGAAAAGCGGCCGACGACCTTCCACCTCCATCGTAATCATATACATGCGACGCTCACTATAGTCGTGGCTGTCGCTGCGACGGTGCATGGAGGTTTTCTTCTGGCCGGCGAACTGCTTCTTTGCGACTATCTGTTCAGGGCTTGGCATCTTCGTCGTTCATCTCCTCTTCATAATAGCGTTCAAACTGCTGGCGCAGCAGCGCCTCGTCGGCAATGATGGCGCGCACCTCTTTCAAGCGCTCCTCGTTCTCAGAGCCGGGAATCCACAGGCGGATGTAGCCGTGGGCAGAGTATTTCTGCTCCATGTGCTCGCGGAAGCGCTGCCACTGGTGCTCCTTGTCAAGTTCCGGATAGTTGGCCAGACCATACTGCACCGTGCGTTGAAACACCTGACTGGGCACGATGTCGCGGTCGGCCTCGGCCACAATCTTACCGTAGAGGCTGCGGGGTGCCCGCGATGCCGAGGCGCGGTGGTCCTCCACCGCTTCCTTCATGATCTTTATCTGCTCGGCATTGAACCAGCGTTTCAGACGGGCATCCTGTGCCAGTAGCTTTCCGCCCGTGATGTGGTGCACGGCTCGCGGCCCGGCCATGCCCAGGTCGTGGTAGGCCGCTATGGCATACACCATGTTGGCATCGGCGCCCGTGCGCGATGCCAGCTCCATCGAGCGGCGTATCACGCGCGTCACGTGTTCCAGGTTGTGGGCACGGTCGAACTGGGCATAACGAGGGAGGATCTGGGTCTCGATGAATTCCATCAAGTCGAGCGAGGGAATGGCTGAGGGCATAAAAGTTTTGGTTAGTTTGCTTGCAAAGTTATCATTTTTTTTCTACTTTTGCAAGCAAAATGCAGAAAAAATAATTATGGACGTAAAGAAAAACTCTTTTCGGGCCTGGTTGCTGGCGGCGAGGCCCAAAACGCTGTCGGGGGCTGCCGTGCCCGTGATGATTGGCGTGGCCTTGGCATGGGTCGATGCCCAGCATCTCCATGCCCCTGGCACCTTCAGCTGGGTGGCCGCCGTGCTCTGCCTGCTCTTCGCCTTCATCATGCAGATCGATGCCAATTTCGTCAACGATTATGTCGACTATGCCCGTGGCACCGACGACCGCGCCACCCGCCTCGGCCCGGAGCGCGCCTGCACACAGGGATGGGTGAGCGCCGACAGCATGAAGCGAGCCATCGCCATCACCACCGGTCTGGCCTGTGTGGTGGGGCTGCCACTCATCTTGTTTGGAGGGTGGGACATGGTGCTCGTGGGGGCGCTGTGCGTGGTGTTCTGCTTCCTCTACACCACTCATCTCTCTTATATGGGGCTGGGCGATGTGCTGGTGCTGGTGTTCTTCGGACTGGTGCCCGTGTGCGTCACCTACTATGTGCAGCTCCACACCGTCACCCTCCAGGTGGTAGTGGCGTCGCTGGCCTGTGGCTTGGTCATCGACACGCTGCTGCTGGTGAACAACTTCCGCGACCGCGACACCGACCGCACGGCGGGCAAGCTGACGCTGGTGGTGCGCATCGGCGCGCAGGCATCGCTGTGGCTCTATCTCGCCGTGGGTGTCGCTGCCTGCCTGATGGGGCTGGTGTTTGGGCTTCATGGTCATTGGATGGCTTTCGTGCTGCCCCTGCTCTATCTGGTGCTGCACGCCATCGCCTTCCTGAAGATGAAGCGCACGTGGCAGGGGCGCGCCCTCAATGCCATCCTGGGGATGACGGCCCGCAACATGTTTGTATATGGTCTGCTGGTGGCCATAGGACTGTTGTTGTGAAACACGGTAGAGCCGTTCGCACGATCATCATTCGTCTCATTCGTTTCATTCGTTGTCAAAGATAAAACCGCGTCCCCCGCTTCATTCGTATAATTCGTTTCATTCGTCTCATTCGTTGTCAAAAACAAAATTCGTGTAATTCGTTTCATTCGTTTTCATTCGTTGTTTTGGCTGTTCTTGTTGCCTCTTGCGTTTCGCGTGCCCTTTCAGCGTGTCTCGGCCACTGCAAATTGGGAACGGACGTGGCGGAGCGGGGAAAAACACCGTGCCGTTTGGGTTGGGAGCGGCCGCCCCCATGATTGGCAGCGGCCGCTGCCAATCATGGCAGCGGGCGGGAACAATGATGGCAGCGGCCGCTGCCAACCTGTTTTCACTCCTTATCCATACTCTCGCTCGGAAAAGCAAAGAAAAGCGAGCTTTTCTTTTGCTTTTCGCTCGCTTAATCGTACCTTTGGCTGTCGCCGAAGGTACTCTAGCCCCGTCCCGTCTGTTGTGGCATTGCCACAACCCCACTAACGACAATGGGGGCGTGTCAAAAACAAAGTGTTGACACGCCCCCATTGCCTTGTGGAGATAATGGCTGCGATGGGCTGCTATTCGGCCTTTGGCTCCTCGCGGTCGGCGATGTTGTCGCCCTCGGTGGGCTTCATCTCCTCCTTAAAGTCGGTGATGCCGGCATCTACCAGGATGTTGTACCACTGCAGCAGCTTCTTGATGTCGCTGGTGTGCACGCGCTCACGGTCGTAGTTAGGCAGCACGCGCGCAAAGAGTTCGTGGAGCTCGTCGCTGCTGGCTTTCTTCGGGTCGAGCGAGGTGTGCTTGCCCTCCTCTACGGTCTTCAGACTTTCGAGGACGTCCATCAGGGGCACGTCGTCGGTATCGGTGAACATGGCGATGTCGGCCAGCGAGGTGATGCGGTCGGTGCCAAAGGCGGGCATGCGCTTGTGGGTGGCATCGAGGGCCTCGACGATGAGGCTGTTCTTGCCACGCGAAACGAGTTTGTAGAGGCCGGGCTTGCCGGCGATGGCTAAAATGGTCTGTTGCATGATTTCTGTTTATATGGGGTTAATGTTTTTTTTATGGAGTTGATGGGGGTGAAGGGCTTTTATGGGAGAGGGAGCTGAGGATGGCGTCGATTTGTGGCAGCAGGGGCTGGAGGCCGTCGTTCACTATCTCGTAGTCGGCCAGCTTCAGCGTTTCTTCTTGTGGCCATTGGCGTGCCATCCACTCCAGCGCCTTGTCGCGGCTGATGCCGTCGCGTGCCATGACGCGCTGCAGGCGCAGCTCTGCTGGGGCGGTGACGGCGATGACGTGGCTGAAGCTGACGCGATGGTGGAAGCCCGACTGGAAGAGGATGGCGCTCTCGAGCCACTGCTGTCCGCTCTGCACGAAGTCGAGCGCCACGGCGGGGTGGACGATGTCGTTGAGGGCGCGGGCGTTAGCTTCGGATGCCAGCAGAAACTGGGCGATGACGGCCTTGTCGAGTGCTCCTGCCGATGGGGTGGGGGGTATGCTGCCGGGGATAAGCTCCTGCAGCTGGCGGCGCAGCGATGCCGAGGTGCGCATCAGTCGCTTGGCGGCGGCATCGCAGTCGTAGATGCTGATGCCCCGCTTCTCTATCAGTCGGCACACATAGCTCTTGCCGCTGCCTATCCCTCCTGTAATGGCAATGTATCCGTCCATCACTTATCACTTCTCACCTCAATGAGATAGTCCACCTTGTCGCGCTCCAGTCTGACGCGCTGCAAGCCGGCGGGCTGCTGTCGCAGGTAGACGTTGCACTGAGCCGAAGAGTCGTTGCCCAGTTCGTTGTAGTCGGCCACGATGAGGAAGTCGGCGGGCGTGATGTGCTGATAGTTCCTCATGCCCGTGACGAATTTCACGGTGAGCTTGGCGGGGAATGTGCGCAGCACCTTGCCTTCGGGCATGTTGATGCCCACCACGGGCACGTCGTCGATGCTCACCTCGGTGAGCATGTCGGTGTAGAAGGCCACCCTCACCTGGCTTGGCACCATCTTCACCCCTTCGATGCTTTGCAGCTGGGCTGTGGTGGTGAGCGAGTCGCGAAAGCCGTGTCCGCGGATAGGCTCGGTGTAGACCTTGGCAATGCTGTCGAGCTTCTGCTCCGAGGCGTAGATGGTGATGCTGTCGGGCGAATAGGCGATGTCGGAGATGAAGTAGAGCATGTCGGGCTCCACCTTGCCCTGATAGGCCACCGGCACCTTCTTGCACTCGCCGTTGTTGTAGGTGAAGTGCCCAGCCTCGGCTTTCACACTCATCGCCTTGGCCGATGCTGGCAGAAGGGAGGCAGCCAGCCGTAGCAGGTCGCTGGCGGGCACGCTGCCGGTGCCGTCGGGGCGGGCGTAGCGGTTGAAGTCGAGGTCGATGGTGGGCTGCGTCTTCTTATAGAGATAGGTGATGAGGCTGATGCCTTTGTCGTGCACGGTGACGCGCAGCGTGTCGTTCTCGCCCGATGTGATGACCACGTTCTTGGGCACGTTAACCAACCTCAGCGGCATCTTCAGCTCTTGCTCGAAGTTGTCGTTGAGGGTGGTCATCAGCCAGAAGATGCCCGCCACGGCGAGGAAAAACAGAAATATCAGGAATTCCCTGCCCAGCCAGCCAAACAGGTAACGCCTGATATCGTTGAAGAAGCTGCCCATCGGTGCTGAAAGGAGCGTTTACTTCTGGGCGGGGATGTTCGACATGTCGCGGAACACGGCCGTCTTGGCCACGGTGATGACCACGTCTTTCGCAATCTTCACGTCGACGGTGTTGCGGCTCAGGTCAACGCTCTTCACGGTGCCGTAGATGCCGCTGCCCACTACTACCGACATGCCCTCGGCCAGTTGGTTCTGGAAATTACGGATTTCCTTCTGCTGCTTCTGTTGTGGACGAATCATGAAAAAGTACATGATGGCAAAGATGGCCACCATCATCAGCAGCATCATCATGCCGCCTCCGCCCTGTTGCTGGGCTTGTAAAAGAATGTTTGTCATTGTGGTTTATTTACTTGTTTATAATCATTCGGGGGTGTTGTTGTTGCCCTGGGTGGGCTTCTTCGGGGCGTCTATCTGCTTTAGCAGGCGGCGCTGGCGGATGAGGTGGCGCGCAATGCCGTCGAGCATGCCGTTGATGTAGCCATAGCTGCGGGGCGTGCTGTAGATCTTGGCCAGGTCGACAAATTCGTTGATGGTGACGCTCAGGGGGATGCTGGGGAAGGTGAGCATCTCGGCGATGGCAATCTGCATGATAATGACATCCATGTAGGCCAGGCGCGAGAAATCCCAGTTGAACGAGGCCTCGCTCATGTAGCGCTGGTATTCGTCGGCGTTCATGATGGTGGCGCGAAACAGCTTGCGGGCATAGTCCTTCTCTTCTTCCGACTCGTATTCGGGCAGCAGCTCCTGCTTGGCACCGTTCTTCTCTTCGAAGCGCTTGATGGTCTTCAGCACGAAGGTGTCCACCACTTCCTTGTCGTCGTTCCAGTAGAGGCTCTGCTCTTCCAGCAGCTGGTCCAGGTCGTCGTTCTCTTGGATGAAGGTGCGGTAGAGGCGGCGCCACAGCTCGCGGTCGGCCTCGTAGCTGTCGTTCTCGTCGGCCATGTAGTCCTTGTAGGTCTGGCTTTGCTCCATCATCTCCAGCAGGCGGCCCACAAACTCGGCCTCGTCGGCCCATGAGCGTTTCTGCGTCTCCTGAAACTCGCACAGCTGCTTGTTGTTCTCCAGCTGCAGGGCAAAGCGGTTGAAGGCAAACTTCGGCGACGGTTCGGGCTTGCCTTCGCGGCGCGCCTTCGCCTGCAGCACCTCCAAGCGGCGACGTGCCTCCTTGGTGATGCCCACGATGAGCGACAGCAGGAGGTTGTAGAGGTCGTAAGCTTTGGAAAGGCTGAACATGAGCTCCTTCTCTGCCGTGTCAATGTTCTTGTTACCGTTTTGATAGTAAGCGTAGGTTAACTGAACAATCTTGATGCGGATGATTTCTCTGTTAATCATTTAGTCTGCTATGGTTTGTGAGTGCAAAATTAGGTATTTTTCTGTGATTACACAAGAAAAAGGAGCTTTTTTTGAAAAAAAATCATTTGTCATTTATCATTTATCATTTTATTTTGTACCTTTGCACCCGCTTTTTTCGTGTGATGGCGAATTAAGTCGAAACAGAACTATTTTAAAACCACTTAATTTAGAGTAACACAAACGTTATGAGAGAAATTGTGATCAATGGTCAGCAGCGCGAGACCACAGGCAAGAAAGCCTCGAAACTGATGCGCAAGGAGGGTTTGGTGCCCTGCAATCTGTATGGTGAGGAAAGAGACGAGAAGGGTCTGCCCAAGGCTCTGGCATTTGCAAGCTCATTTGTAGAGCTGCGCAAGGCTGTCTACTCGCCCCATGTATATGTGGTGGCACTCAACATTGACGGCAAGGAGCACAAGGCCATCATCAAGGAGCTGCAGTTCCATCCTGTGACCGACGCCCTGCTGCACGCCGACTTCTATGAAGTGACCGAAGAGAAGGACATCACCGTGGGCATCCCCGTGAAGCTGAACGGTCTGGCTCAGGGTGTGCGCGATGGTGGTAAGCTGAACCTCAGCATCCGCAAGATTGATGTCACCGCTCCCTACAAGAACATTCCCGAAGTGCTCGAGATCGACGTCACCAACCTGGGACTTGGCAAGGCCATCAAGGTGGGCGAGCTGAGCTTCGAGGGTCTCACGCTGGCTACTCCCGCTCAGGTGGTCGTCTGCTCGGTGAAGGAGACGCGCGCCTCGAAGTCGGCTGCCGCTGCTGCCGCCGCAGAGTAATATATGGACAAATTTTTGATTGTTGGACTGGGAAACCCGGGCGACGAGTACGCCCAGACCCGCCACAATACTGGATTCATGGTGTTGGATGCTTTTGCGAAGGCATCCAACGCCGTTTTCAGCGACCGCCGCTACGGATTCGTGGCCGAGACGTCGCTGCGCGGCCGCAAGGTGTTCTTGCTGAAGCCCACCACCTACATGAACCTGAGCGGCAACGCCGTGCGCTACTGGCTGGGAAAGGAAAACATCGACCAGCAGCGGCTGCTCGTGGTGAGCGACGACGTGGCACTGCCATTGGGGCAGTTCCGCCTGAAGGCCAGCGGCAGCAATGGTGGCCACAACGGGCTGGGACACATCCAGCAGCTCATCGGCCAGCAGTATGCCCGGCTCCGCATGGGCATCGGCGCCGACTACCCCTTGGGCGGGCAAATCAACTGGGTGCTGGGCCGCTTCTCGCAGGAAGAGCTCGACATGCTGCAGCCCACCCTCGACCTCGGCGTGAAAATCATCGAGAGCTTCGTGCTGGCCGGCATCGACATCACCATGAACCAATTTAATAAATTGGGAAAGAAACCTACTCCCCCTACCACACCTACCCCACCTACAATACCTACCCCACCCACCCCATGAACTCCGAAGCCCGCATAGACAAGTGGCTATGGTCGGCCCGCATCTTCAAGACCCGCACCATCGCCGCCGATGCCTGCAAGAACGGCCGTGTGGCCGTGAATGGCGTGAACGTGAAGCCCTCGCGCATGGTGAAAGCCGACGACGTGGTGAGCGTGCGCAAGCCGCCCGTCACCTTCAGCTTCCGACTGCTGAAACCCATCGAGCAGCGCGTGGGTGCCAAGCTGCTGCCCGAGGTGTATGAGAACGTGACACCCCAGGACCAGTACGACCTGCTGGAGATGAACCGCATCAGCGGATTCGTCGACCGTGCACGTGGCACCGGCCGTCCCACCAAGAAAGACCGTAGGCAGATGGATGCCTTCGTGGGGCCGTCGATGGAGGGCTTTGGCGACTTCAGCTTTGAAGATTGGGACGACGAGGAAGAATGATTGTTTTCAACACAGATTTTTTTGCAACGATGAAAAGGCTCATTAAAACAGTATCGGGCATCGGACTTTGCTTGACGACCCTTGCCGCCATGACATCGTGCCTGAACGACGACTCGCCCTATCAGGCAGGGTTTGTATTCAACAAACCTAACAAGGCAGTCAACGTGCTTTATGCCAACACCCCCACCGACACCATCCTGTTCTACAGCTATGGCAGCTGGAGCGTCGCACGCAGCAATGGCAGCTGGTGCCAGATGACCACCACGAAAGGGGCGGGCAACACCATCTATAGCATTCCACTCAGCTTCGAACCCAACACCACGGGCCAAGGACGTGGCACGGAGTTGCACTTCACCGACACCGAGCATCCCGGCGAGGCGTCGGCAACGCTGCTCTACTGGCAGTATGCCACGCGTGGCGACGGCTCGCTGGGCAGCGCTCCCTGCGTGAAGGCCATCACGGGTACCGACGGCTCGCGCTTCGAGTTTGCCTACGACGAGCTGCAGCGGCCCCTGCAGATGAGCATCCGCAGCAACGACAACGGGGCATCGCGCACGCTGGCCTTCATCTACGATGACCGCGACAGTATGCTCACCGTGGTCGACAACGGCAAGAACATGCAGAGCCGCTATGGGCGCGACAACCAGCCCTACCGCCTCATCGGCGGTGGCGACACCATCGGCTACTACTCGCAGTTCTATCCCAATGGTGTGCCCGTATCCGCCAACTATGCCTTCAATGTGGAGCATCACTCGCTGATGGGGCAGAACGTCTATTATGCCTATAAGCTGGGTGGCCAACGCTTGGAGCCTGACAGCCTGCACTGTGCCGACAGCCTGCGCATCGCCCGCTTGGAGGAAGGGAAGGCAACCGTTGAGGAGCAGAAGCTGGTCTATTCAAAGGTGGACAATCGCTGCCAGAACCTCGACGTCAACCAACTGGTGTTTGGCACCGCCCTCTGCGATCCCTATCAGTTGCTGTCGCTCTTCCGCTATTCGCGCAGCACCAGCATCGTGAGCCAAGTGGAGGGCAAAGACCGCCACTATCAGGTGCAGGTGGGGCTGAACGCCGATAAGAGCGTAGCCCGCCTCAGCGTGAGTGGCACTGCGCAGGGGCAGCCCTTTGAGGTGGCCTACGACTTCGAATACTGACATCACAGGGGTGCTTGCATACCCTCTTCAACAAAACTAGAACCATGAGCGAGACGAGAAAGAACGAACAACTGAAGCTGCTGGGGCGCGAAACCAACTACGCCAGCAACTACGACCCCACGTTGCTGGAGACCTTTAAGAACCAGCATCCCGACAACGACTATTGGGTGCAGTTCAACTGCCCTGAGTTCACCACCCTGTGCCCCATCACGGGCCAGCCCGACTTTGCCGAGATTAAGATTCTCTATCTCCCTGGCGAGCGCATGGTGGAGTCGAAGAGCCTGAAGCTCTACCTCTTCAGCTTCCGCAACCACGGCGATTTCCACGAAGACTGTGTGAACGTCATCATGAAGGACCTCATCCGCCTCATGGCCCCGAAGTATATCGAGGTGGTGGGCCTCTTCCTGCCCCGTGGCGGCATCAGCATCTACCCCTACGCCAACTATGGCCGCCCTGGCACGAAGTACGAGGAGATGGCACGCCAGCGGCTGATGAACCATGGCATCATCTGAAATAAAGAAATGAGGGAATGCCCAAGCTGGGTCTGTGGGCATTCTTCTCCGTCGAATAGCAAGCGCAGACGCCAACGGCAATAGTCGTTGGCGTCTGCGCTTGTTTCAGTGGCAAGGAGAGGCTGCGGCAAACTGTTGCGCTCCCTTGCAGGAGGAGGAGTCTACTCGTTGTCGTCGTCATCGAGCTGACGGGAACGGGCAGGTTCGCTGCCACCACCGCCTAAGAAGATGTCTTCGAGATTGCTCTCGATGTAGATGATATTTTTGCCATTGAGTATGAAGTTCACCAATTGCACCACATCGGCTATGCTGACCTGTTTGTCGCCGTTGATGTCAGCATTCCCGTCGTAGATGCTCTTACCCAGTATGTGGTCCACCAGTATGTTCACGTCAATCATGTTCACATTGCCGTCTTTACTCAGGTCAAACTTGTTGGAGACGGTCACGCCTTTGCCGTCCTTGCTACTGGCACTGAAGTCGCTTGCACCCTTGCCGGCTCTGGGATGGCCGAATTTTCCGTCGTCGCCAAGGTCGACGATGGCCTTGACCTCGCCGTTGGTCACCGTGCAGGGACTTGCGCCCACCTGCATAGCGTAGAGCAGCGTGAAGAGGCAGAGTAAGAAATATTTGTTCATGTGGTCAATAGATTTTATGTGATTGGTTGCAAATTCTGCGTGCAAAGTTACAAATTTAAATTGAATAATCGGTATCAAAGATGCATAAATTTTGCATTTATAGTTCTAAGGCCGTATGTCGGAGGACTGCCTGTCGGGTTCCTCGTGAAAAAAATGGGGATTTCTGGTGCCGTCTGCAAAAAAAGCATTATCTTTGCAGTCTCCAAGCAGAGGGCCGCATCGTTATTGGCGGTGTTCGCATGAACGCCTTTCTGCTTGGACATAAAAAAGATGGTAGAAGAATCTCGTTGGGGCATCCTCTATTGTCCCCGCAACGGCATCAAGAGCAAGCGCAAGCGCTGGGAGCGGCTGCAGCAGGAGCTGGACGCCCACGGCGTGCACTACGACATGGTGCAAAGCGAAAACACCGACAGCGTGGAGCGCTTAGTGGCCATGCTCATCCGCAATGGCTACAAGACCATCGTCGTGGTGGGTGGCGACTCGGCGCTGAACGATGCCGTGAACTGCCTGATGCGCGAGGAGAGCGATGTGCGGCGGCAGGTGAAGCTGGGCGTGGTGCCCAACGGCACGCTGAACGATTTCGCACGCTTCTGGGGATTCGAACCCGACAACGACGCGCAGACCGTGGAGTGGCTCAACAAAGGGCGCACGCGCATGGTGGACTTGGGTTGCCTGCGCTATACCGATAAGCATCAGCAGCAACAGCACCGCTATTTCCTGAACTGCCTGAACATCGGCACCACCGCCGACATCATGAACCTGCGGCGGCAGACGCGGCGCATCCTGTGGTCGCGCACCCTCTCGTTCATCGTGTCCATCATCCTGAAAATCTTCCACCGCAAGGACTACAAGATGCGGCTCTGCGTGAACCACGAGGTCGTCGACCGCCGTGTGATGACCGTCTGCGTGGGCAATGCGCGGGGCTATGGCCAGACGCCCAGCGCCGTACCCTATAGTGGCATGCTCGACCTCAGCGTGGTCTACGACCCCAAGCTCTTCCAACTGTTCAGCGGATTGTGGCTGCTCATCAGCGGCCGTTTCCTCAACCACCGCTCTGTTCACCCCTTCCGCACCCGCCACCTGGTGGTGGAAGAGGCCCGCCATGCCCTCGTGGGCATCGACGGACGGCTGATGGCGACGCCCGTGGGACCATACTCCATCACCGTGGAGCCAGAGGCCATCAATTTCATGATTCCCGACTGAGGTTTTTCCCCCGACAGCCACCCTTCGAAAAAAAGCATCCGCCGCGTGAATCGTGTCTGCAGAGACTTCAGTTTCTAAGAAGCTGAGGAGGAATAGGAGGAGGCATTTGGTGTCTTGGAGCGCGACTTTCTGAAAAAAGGCGTTGACTTTTTCCAAAAAGTCAACGCCTTTTTTCAAAAAGTCAACGCCAATTTTTTATTAGGAGTACTCCCAACGCGATTTTTGGGGTTCTGCCAGTGAAACACGGTAGCTTTTTTTGAAG
>JAEEGF011452495.1_pt1 | contig 22247 bp, 15 predicted proteins | sample 9134171 | NCBI WGS metagenome assembly JAEEGF01 (sample SAMN16246542, study PRJNA631951) | gut metagenome | biome: gut microbiome; feature: rumen; material: AP-attached | host: Bos | place: Iran: Karaj | collected 2018-10 | reverse complement strand
ATTAAAACATTCCTATTAACGCCTGTCATGCCGGACTCTGTTCACTTTGACCACTTGCAGCTCTGCTGCTTAGTAGTCATGGTCCGCGAATGGGGACGGCATCAGTTGCACCAATTGATATAAAACTTATTTAGTTTGCAGTAAATACTTTGAACGTTTGTCGCAACGCGAGCTATTGCATCCAATTTCCGCATGAAATATATTCTCTATGTAAAGCTGTCGTAGCATAAACTGCACACAAGCCTGCTTTCTGTATCACTCGCTACAGTGCCTAGCCACCGTTTGCGAGAATACGCTTTTTACCCCTTTAGGGAAAAGTCAACCATAACAGGAATAATGTCAAAATGATAGAGAATACTTGCAAACACTTGCAATCACTTGCAAATCAATGTATATTTGATGATATGAGTACCGTTGCAAAAAATTTCCGTATCGATTCCGAACTTAACGCCCAAGCTACAACCTTGCTGGAGGGGCTCGGCCTTTCCATGTCACAGGCTGTTTCGATATTTTTGCGTCAAGTCGTGTTGCATCGCGGACTTCCCTTCAAGATTGAATATCCGGAATACCCCAAGGAACTGATGGAAGCAATCGAAGAAGGAGATCGGTTGGCTCGTGACTCTCAAGCCAAAACGTATTCTTCACACGAAGAACTACTAGAGGAGCTTGGGATCAAATTATGAGTAAAAAAATTTCTCCAAAATATAAAATCCGGGCGACAAACAGGTACAAGAAGCATCTTAAGCTCATCGCCAAAAGAAATCTCGACAATGTCCGCAAAATCAATGACGTCGTTCATCTTTTGGAACGGGGACTTGCACTTCCTCCCAAAATGAAGGACCACTCTCTTGTCGGCAACTTTGCTGGCCATCGGGAATGCCATGTATCGCCAGATTTACTCTTGATTTACAAAATCGTAGATGAAATTCTGATTCTCGAATTAGTCGATACCGGTTCCCACGCAGACATTTTCGGATTGTAGCCATTCGACACGCGTACCCCGAAAAAGCGATGCGACCTGAAAAAAGTTTCAAAAGTTGGTGACATTTTTTAAGGTCTCAGGTGTTACAGAGTTATAGATAAAAAGATTTTAGCAAGGTTAAAATGACTATAGTAATAAACACATTGGAAGCCGGCGTTTACACAGAACAGATAAACGCACTGCTCGCGAATAACGATTTCGATATAGAAATCATTGATACCGCAAACATGAAAATCGCCCACTGCATGGGCTGCAACCAATGCTGGCTCAAGACTCCGGGCGTATGTGCCATCAAAGACGATTACGAGACCATCGTAAAAAAACTGGTAAGTGCAGACAACGTGTGGCTTGTCTCAGATACAAAATTTGGGTTTATAGACTATCGCGGCAAGCGGATTTTAGACCGCATCATGCCGATGCTGAACATGTACATCATTTTCCGCGACGGATGGATGCGGCACCAGTTGCGTTACCATTCGCTGAACGTCGGTGTCATTTACAAAGGCGACGGCGACAGGCAAATGCTCGAAGAATGGTGCAACCGGACGGCGGCAAACCTCGGAGGGCGTTCGCTTGGAGTGATCGCCATTGATGACGCTTCGGGCCAAACGATTACAGCTACAACCGCTACGACTGCTACTGCCGAAGTCGCGACGGTTGACAATTCTGCAAACCCAGCGATTGTCGCAACGACATCCACCGCGACCACGTCCGCAGCAAATACGTCCAATGCAACTGCGACGGCCTCCACCGCAACCGAGAATGCCGCACCCGCGCCCGCACCTGAAAAAGTTGAACACGTCATCATCATCAACGGAAGCCCTCGCGTCAAAAAAATCAGCAACACAGACAAAATCATTCAGTCGTTCGCCTTAGGGCTTGAAGAAGCCGGGACAACGCACAAACTTTATTCGCTTTCGAACCGTTCAGAATGGGACGAAGCACGCGAAGCGTTCATGAATAACGAGCACATCATTATCGCATTGCCGCTTTACGTAGAATGCGTTCCGGGCCTTATGCTTGAATTCTTGACGACAATCCCCACAGAACGCGTGCGGCCTGCAAAAATTTCGTTTATCCTTCATGGCGGATTCGACGAAGGCCACCAGCTGCGTCTCGGCGAACAATTCTTGAAATCGCTGCCAGCAAAACTTGGCTGCACCTACGGCGGAACGCTCGTCAAAGGCGGCAGTTTCATGCTCCGCATGCGCGATGACGAGTACATCAAGAAAAATACAGACAAAGTTCTAGACGCTTATATTCCCATGGGCAAGCTCTTTGCCGAAAACGGGAACTTCATGTTCCCCGAAGCAAAAGAGTTCACTGGGCCAGAACAAATTCCATGGGCAGCTCGTCAAATTATAGCACTAGTCCTCAAACGCATCGTCAAACGGAAATTCGACAACTTCGCCAAAACATGGGGCTGCACCCGACCGCTAGACGACAAAGTTTACGGGGAATAGGTGAAAAACCGCGGCTTTGCCGCCAAACTGTCACCTCAGCCTTGACATTGTCATGAGCGAAGTTGATGGATTTAATGAAGGTATGGGGTCGTGCCTTCGGCACTTCGAGGTATGAGCTGTTGTAGTAGGCAGTAGGAAGTAGGTAGTTGGGTGTCATCCTGAGGCAAAGCCGAAGGATCCAGTAAAGTCTTGTAATGCGTGGACCCTATCGGTCGTTGCTCTCCCTCCAGGGTGACAGAGTAACCGATCCCGGCACAAGGCCGGGATGACAGCTCCCCTCACGTCATTCTCGACCGTCAGGGAGGGAATCCAGAGCTGTATCTTTTGCAGATACGATTCCCATTGCATTTGCTCATACCCCAAAGCCCGCTTTAGCGGGCGACCCCATACCTCATACCCTCTTTCCCTCTCGCATTTCTCTCGTCTCATTCCTGCCCCCTTTACTTACACATTCCCCCTTGCGTTGTCATCCCCGACTTGCGATGCACTGAGCCTGTCGAAGTGTTCGGGGATCTCCTTACACGGTACTTCTCACAGATACGTTTCCTCTCGCATTCCACTGCCTACTTCCTACTTCTAACTTCCTACTGCGGCTCTGCCGGACCCGTTCCGGGGCCTGTGCCTAATACCCTTTTCCGCATAAAAATAATACTTTTGGGCTATTTATTTTTTCAAAAACGTTTTCTAAATTAACCTCCGAAATTCTAGAATCATTCAATTTTGGTGTAAAAAATGACATCTAATTCGAATTTTCCTTTCCGTTCGTTCCGTTTGGGGCTTGCTTTAATCTTTACGCTGTTCATGGCGGTTGCGTCGTGGGCGAAAATCACTGGTAGCGGTACAGAATCCGACCCGTATGTTATCAGCAGCGTGGACGACTGGAATACTGCCGCTAAAACAGAGATGTATTTTTACAAGTCCGACGGCTTTGTATATCTCCGTCTTGACAAAGACCTCGACTTTAGCGGCAAAAAGTTCGAAATCTTCGGCACATTCTCGTGGGGAGTTAGCACTGCCACGATACACTTCGATGGCGATTACCACACCATCAGCGGCATCAGTTACACCACCACAGGGAGCAATGCCGCTCCTTTCGGTGGATTGAGAGCGGGTGGCTCTATCAGCAACCTCACTGTCTCCAACAGTTCTTTTACAGGCAAAGACAACGTGGCTGGCATCCTCGTCAAAAATTATGGCACTGTAACCAACTGCCATGTCACAAGTACCGTTACTCTAAAGGCCACCGATAGTTACTGCGGCGGCATTGCTGCAAAAAACGGCGGCTTAGAAGGGTCAACACCCGACAAAGGCGTCATCACCGGCTGCACTGTCGGGGCTAAATTCGACTTGGCGCAATCCTTAGCCAACAGTCTCTCATTTGGCGGCATTGCGGGATACCAATACGGTGGCGAATACTCCACCATCAGCAACTGCACCTTTTTCAGCACGCAGGTAACCGCCAACACCCTCTTCGGCTGCATCTCCTCATCAAATGACGGCACTTTCACCGACAACGCTTATCGTCCTGTAAACGGCTATAACGCATTTAGCCGCGTAGAAGATGGCACTGCCGCCACCATAGTCTATGCCGTGAGCGGAATCCCAAGCGGTGTGACCGTATCTCCCGACCCGGTCGCTTCTTATAATGGCACGCTCTACTACGCTCCGAATACCCAGCTGACAGTAAGCACGGGCGACGAGAACAAGGCGTTCGTCGATTTCTCCACCACTGGAGCTACAGCGAGCCTTTCGACCGACAAGCGTTCTGCCACTTTGACTGTAGGCGAACAGGATATTACCGTTACGGCTTCGCTCCTTACCATTGGCGGTACGTGCGGGAGCGGTGTGACTTGGCGTATGGCGGACACGGACAAGAACGGCTCATACGAAACCCTCAACATCGGCGGCACGGGGGCATTGACCGAATATGCTGACGGCAACGCTCCGTGGTACAGCGATTTCCGTACTACAATCACTCGCGTCAACATCGGCGACGACATCACCACAATCCCGGCTAACACTTTCTACGGCATCAGCGACGAAGCCTCCATTGTGTTCTCTACGCTAGACTTTGCATTGAAATTCAAAGAAGCTGCCTTTGCCGCGAAGCTCCGCGTTCCTTTTGGCAAATACCTTTTCAAGGCCACCGAAACTGCCGACAAAAAGCCTGCCTACGATATCGCCACCGCCGACGACCTTCGACACCTCGCCGCAGCGGTCAAGGCCAATAACAGCGGCAGCGGCAAGACCTTCTTCCAGACCGCCAACATAGACCTCGCCAGCGTAGGCAATTTCAAGCCGATTGGCTATGCGGATTCAACAACGTTTGCCGGCAATTACGACGGCAACCGCCATGTCATCAGCGGTCTCAAGGTAAGCGGCAGTCTAAATTATGCCGGCCTGTTCGGCACTGTATCGGGCGAAATCAAGAACGTGATTTTGATGAATCCAAGCGTTTCTAGCAGCAATAATGGTGCAGATGTGGGGGCTATTATCGGCAAGTTGACCGGCAACGCTAGCAACTGTTATTTTTATGGAGGCTACCAGATCAACGCTATTGGCAAAATGTCGAAATCGGCAGAGGTTTCCAACGTTTCCCAAGCATACACCTTGAAGGTGGCGGAACACATTTCTGTTGACAAGTCTGCAGACGACCCCGAAAACGGTTTCCAGTACGATGCGGACAACGACGGCACGCTCGAAAACTACTACCGCGACGGCCTTGAACTTACGCTTTCGCACGATGAGACTATCGAAGATCCTGCCGAAGGGAGCGGTTATGTTTTGACCTACTTGCTCAACGGCCAAAAGAACGGCAACATTAGCGGAAACAAACTCACCGTAGGCTCTGCAACTAATGGAAAGACTCTCTCTGTGGCTATCCGTAGCGATGGTGAAAAGCATCAAATCACCTACATCAACGCAGACGGCACGACGAAAACAGCCGAAGCAATCGCTCTCGACGGCACTGAATCGAAACTTGCAGCTGGTTGGTATTTTGTGGGCCGGAACATCAATTTCGACCACACTCTCACGCTCGAAGGAAATGTGAACCTCGTTCTCGGTGACAGGAAGACGATGAACGTGGAAGTTACATCTGGAGATGCAATCAGTGCCTCTAGAAGTTTCGCCATTTACGGACAGACTAATCAAAGCGGAATGCTGAAGGCCGTTGGCCAAAATCACGGCATCAACAATAGTCTATACGGTATCACGATAAATAGCGGCAGCGTCACGGCTAAAGGTGGATATTACGGCATCTACAGTAGTCAAGGCATAATCAAGATAAATGGCGGCACAGTCTCGGCCACTGGCGGAATTAACGGCATCAACAGTGCTTCTATGCTTTTGGCAATCAATGGTGGCAACGTCACTGCCGTCGGCGAAAACGGCTTCGGCATCTATGGCGGCTCTATAGAACTTTCTTGGACTGCTCTCACTGACGTTGTCAAGGCAAGCAGCTTCTCCAGCTCTGTTCACATCGCCGCTGGCAAGTATCTCAAGGATGAAGACGGCAATGTGTATAGCGATAAGCTCGACGCCAATCAACTTTCTGATATCGCAAACAAGACGCTTACTCCTGCGATTCCTGTCAATTACATCGACGAGAACGGCGATCAACAGACCATCTATAGTAATTACACGGTGCTCACAAACGATGTCACAGACTACATCGAAAACGGTGTCATCAACCTCACTGGCGGCTGGTACGTGGTGAAGGACGAGGTGAGCTATACAAACCCGGTCCAGTTTAGCGGCAAAGCTCAATTGATTCTCGTGGACGGGGCGAAGATGGGGATTGAAACTAGTGGCAAAAAAGAACACGGAATTTTCGCCAAAAATGATTTGACAATTTACGGACAGAATCATCAAAGTGGAATTTTGGATATTACTGCAAATGGCGAGGATAGTTACGGTATCATCGGTTCAGAAAATGTCACGATAAATGGTGGCAAAGTCTCGGCTACAGGCGAACTTGACGGCGTTTACGCTAACAATGGCGATATCACCCTTTTATGGACTAACAGTACCGACGCTGTCAAGGCGAGCAGTTTCAACCTCGGTAATAGCACAAATAAAGTTTTAATTGACAAGAAAGCGTTCAAGGACGAAGATGGTAACGTGTATAGCGGAGAGCTTTCTTCCTTGCAGCTCGGTGTTATTGCGAACAAGACGCTTATGCCTTGCTATGCGGTGACGTTCGATGCTCAGAACCGCAGCGATCTTGTGACGGTTACGACAACTTTCGATGAAAACGGTGTTGCGCACGTGGCTAAGCCTGAAGACCCGACTCTCGACGGTTACACGTTCCTTGGGTGGTTTACCGAGAAAAACGGCGACACGAAATTTGACTTTGCGGGGGCGGTTACGGCGAATATGACTTTGTACGCCAAGTGGGGCGTTCCGTACGTTGACGCAAATGGTGAACCGCAAATGGCGTTGAATTGCACCATGCTGACGGATGCGACCGACGTGAGCGACTTGCCCGGCGGCTGGTACGTGGTGAAGGGCGAGGTGCGCTACTTGAGCGGGGTCAAGTTTAGCGGCGACGCGCACTTGATTCTTGCGGACGGTGCGAATATGGAGGTGAATGTTGAAAATAAAGCAACGGATGGAATACATGCCTTTGAAAACTTGACTATTTACGGCCAGAGTGGACAAACCGGAACGTTGACTGTCGTAGGTGATCATAGCTATAGTGGTATCTACGGTGAAGGAGTTGTTACGATTACCGGTGGCAACGTTTCACAACCAAGTGGTTTCAGTAACGGTATCACAAGCAATGGTGGTATTGCGATCTCTGGCGGCAATGTTACTCTCGATAAAAGTATCCAAAGCAAAGGCGAGATAACGATTACTGGCGGCAACGTCGATGTCACTACCTTAGCCGGCAATGGTATCGACTGCATAGATTGCAATGTCACGATTACCGGCGGCTCTGTTACGGCTAAGGCCTCATATTACGGCATCATCGGCAAATCCTCCGTCACCATTACCGGCGGCTCAGTCACGGCTACGGCCTCAGAATACGGCATCTACGGCAAATCCTCCGTCACCATTACCGGCGGCACTGTTACGGCTACAGGCGGAATGGATGGCATCTCCAGCTACGGCGATATCACCCTATCCCTAAATAACAGTTCCGATTACATCCAAGCAAGCCGTTTCAACAGCAGAGATGGTTCTGTCAAAATCGCCAAGGACAAGTCGCTCAAGGACAAATCCGGCTACGTGTATAGCGGCACGCTCACCGCAAGGCAAGTTTCCTCCCTCAAAAACCAAAAACTCGAAGATTTTACAGGTACAAGCGTATCGTTTGTCGATAACTCTAGCGGAACTCCGGTCGTCTTTGTCTCCATCGCCGTTGACGGAGAAGGCCGTGTCGCAGCCCCGGCAAAGCGCCCGTTCCATAGCGGAAAAACGTTCCTCGGCTGGTTTGACGCAGCCGAAGGCGGTTCGGAATTCGACTTCAATGTTGCTGTTACAAAGAACACTGCTTACGCCCATTGGAAGGAGAACTCGCCTGTCGAATACATCAACGAAAAAGGCGAGACCGTGAACGTTACGGATTACGTCTTGCTCGCAGGCGACATCTACGTGGATGACCTCCCCGGCGGCAAGTACGTTGTCCAAGATGAAGTCCGCTACACAAGCCAGATGAAGTTTAACGACGAAGCAATCTTGATCCTTGCAAATGGTGCAAAGTTGAACGTTGAATCTAGTGGTTTCGGAAACAATGGTGTGTCTATCTGGGCTAAGAAAAATCTGACCATCTACGGCCAGCACGTCGAGAATGGCGAAAGCGGTTCTTTGACAGCCTCTAGTACCAGCGGTTACGGAATATTCGTCGAAAAAGGCGATTTCTCGATGGTCGGCGGCAGCGTCACAGCCACTTCTGCTAGTGGCAACAGCATCATCAGCAATGGCGGAATTTCCATCTCTTGGACTAACAAGACTGACTATATCAAGGCAAGCAGCTTCTCCAGCGGAACGGGTTCTGTCACCATCGCCGAGGGCAAGTCGTTCAAGGACGGAAACGGCAACGTGTATAGCGGCTTGCTCGGCAATACGCAGTTAGCCACCCTCAAAGGCCAGAAGCTCGAACCTTTTGAAGGTACAAGCGTATCGTTTGTCGATAACTCTAGCGGAACTCCGGTCGTCTTTGCCTCCATCGCCGTTGACGGCGAAGGCCATGTCGCCGCCCCGGCAAAGCACCCGTTCCATAGCGGAAAAACGTTCCTCGGCTGGTTTGACGCACCCGAAGGTGGCTCGGAGTTCAACTTCGACGCCGTTACGGGGAACACAGCCTACGCCCAGTGGAAAAATAACGAGTCAGTCAACTACATCAACGCGAAGGGCGAAACAAAGAGCGTCACGGATTACATCTTGCTCACAAGCGATATCTACGTGGATGATCTCCCCGAAGGCTGGTACGTGGTGCAGGGCAAGGTCAGCTATACAAGCCCGGTTCGGTTTGGCGGTAACGCAAATCTCATCCTTGCGGATGGTGCAGAAATGAATGTGGAAACTAGCGGCAATGCAATCTATGCCAACGGAGGAAACCTGACCATTTACGGCCAGGGCGGCAAGAAAATTGAAGCTGGCGAACGCGTCCCAAGCGGAAAACTGACGGCCATTGGCAACAACGGCATCGAGGCTAGCGACGTTATTGTTGTTGGCGGCAACGTTAAGGCTTTAAGCAATAGCGAAAACGGCTATGGCATCCTCAACCATGGCAACGTGGTTCTCGGCTGGACGAGCGCCACGGACTCTATCAAGGTGAGCAGCTATTACATTAATAAAGGATCGGTCATCATCGCCGAGGGCAAGCCGTTCAAGGACGAAAACGGCAACGTGTATCGCGGCAAGCTCACTGACGAGCAAATCGCCGCCATCAAGGGCAAATCGCTTACGTCCGTCCCCGTCAAGTACATCGATGAGGATGGCAACGAAAAGTTTGTCGCCGGATGCACCGAGCTTACGAGCGATATCGTTAAATACGTTGACAAAGACGATTTCATCCGTCTCCCCGGTGGCTGGTACGTGGTCGAAAATGATGTAACCCTTTCAAACACGCTCTCGTTTACCGGCGATTTGCACTTGATTCTCGCGGACGGGGCGAAGCTGGAGATTGATGCTACAAACGGCTACGCTCTTCAAGTTGCCAATAACCTGAATATCTACGGACAAAGTCTCGACACCGCCACTGCTGGCGCTCTTACCCTCAAAGCCCGCGATTATGTCATTCATGTAGGCACTCCAGGCCTCAGCGGATCCATCACCATATCCGGCGGAAAAATTAACGCCACCGTCCCCGAAGGCGACACAGGCTATCGCTTTGGCATCGTTTCTTTAGGAAATATCGAAATCAAAGCAGGCTTCGTCAGCGTCGATGTTACCTCCAAATATGGTATCTACACCACTAAAGACATCATTATCAGTGGCGGCACCGTTGATGTCACCACCGGCATCGTCACCACAGGCAACGTCACCATAGGCAACATCATCCTTGGCTACAACAACTTCGACGACTACATTCGCGCCAATATCTATGAGGGCAAAGTGAAGATAGCCAAAGGCCAATACTTCGTAGATGAATCCGGCAAAGTGTATGAAGACGAACTTTCTGAAGATGATGTTGCGGCTATCGCCGGTAAGATTCTTACTCCGCTCATACATTTCTCCGACAAGATTGAAGTCGATATTCCTGCCGTGACCTACACCGGGAAACCAATTTGCCCGCAGCCCGCTGTGAAAATCGACGAAAATAATAAGCTTACGCTTAATGAAGATTACACTGTTACTTGCGAAAATAACTTGAATGCCTCCGCAGCCGCAAAAGTAATCATCAAGGGTGCTGGAAAATATTTCGGCGAAGTCGAGAAAACGTTTACAATCCAAAAGGCTACGCTTACGGTGAAGGCCGAGAACGACACGATTGTCTATGGCGACGAGTGGTCGAGCACTGGTGAAGTAGAATACAGCGGCTTTGTCAATGATGAAACGAAAGACGTTATGACGATTGTGAGTCCGCTTAGCTTTAGTTGCGAATACACGCAATATGGCGATGTCGGTAAATATGCCATTAAGCTGAACGGTGAACTGACTGCTGATAACTACACAATTCAACTTGCGAATGGCGAGTTGACTGTTGAAAAGAAGTTTGTTTCTGTTATCTGGGATAAGAAGACTGTGTTTGCCTACGATGGTAAAGAACATGCTCCGACGGCAACGGCAGATAGCGATATCGAAGGACATGAGGCTCCTTTGGTGGTGACAGGTGCAGCGAAAGAAGTTGGCAAATATATTGCTACGGTTGCGCTTGATGAGAACAATGCCATTAGCAAAAATTACAAGTTGCCCGAGAAGATGGGGCGCAAACAGGAATTTGAAATTATTGAACCAATTCCTTACATCGACGAAAACGGCGTAGAACAGACTGTTACGGATGTTACGGTGCTGACCGACGCTTACACTGCTCCCGATGATGACGGTGTTATCAAATTGCCTGCCGGTTGGTACGCAGTGCTCGGGAAAGTTGAGTTCTCGAATATGGTTGAGTTTGGTGGTGACGCTCACTTGATCCTTGCGGACGGAGCGGAGATGAATGTGAATGTTACATCTAGTGAAGCTGTTAGGGCCAATGGGAATTTGACGATTTATGGGCAAAGCGGACAAAGTGGTGCTTTGAATGCTAGTAGTGTGAATGGAAACGTTATTGTGAGCAATGGAAATAACATCACGATTAATGGCGGCGAAGTTTCTGTAACAAGTGAAGGAAAAGGAATTTTTAGTAACAAATCTGTTGTGATAAATGGTGGTAGTGTTACTGCATTTGGCGGAGAATATGGCATCGTCGGCGATAAAGGCATCACTCTTGGCTGGACGAACAGCGCCGACCGCATCAAGGCCAACAGCTACAGCGGTATTGTCACTATCGCCACGGGCAAGTCATTTAAGGATGAAGACGGCAAAGTGTATAGCGGCAAGCTCACTGACGAGCAAATCGCAGACATCAAGGGCAAAACGCTTGTGCCATCGTTTAACGGAAAATTCCTCTCCGACAAGAGTATCGCCGTCGCCGACATCCCCGTGCAGAAGTATGCTGACGGCAAGCCCGTCTGCCCCTCTGTCGTCGTGACTGACGGCAAGGACACGCTCAAGGCCGGCACGGATTACACGGTCGCATGCTTCAACAATACCGCAGTCACCTCCGCTACGCTCGACGAAGCCGCCATTGCGCAAATCACCGGCAAGGGCAACTACGCAGGCGAAATCCAAAAGCGATTCTTTATCTGGGAGAACATCGGCGATTATGCCGCCGTGCAGGTGTATAAAGATAAGAAGGGGGATTCTCACGCTGAAATCAACGGCGAGTATGAAGGAACGGATGCGGTGAACATCACCGAAGACATTGAAAATGTCGCCGTCACGTTCAACCGCATGTTCACGCCCAACAAAGGTTTTGCGACAATCATGTTGCCGTTCGACATCAATGCATCGAAGCTGACGGGCGTGAAGTCGATTATTGAGTTCGCGGGCGTTTTTGATAACAATGGCAAGAATGCGGTGGGGATGAAGTACGTCTGGTGCAACGCAGATTTAGGCAAGGAAGTAGAGGACAAAGGCTACACAAATTGCAACGAGTTGTCGGGCGATCTTACCGCCTACACGCCGTACATGGTCGAAATGGAATCGGCTACACTCGGAATCAATGGCGGCGTAACGCTTAAGCCGAATTCTGGTGCAAGTGCGGGTGATGCCCGCAAAGACGACTGGGTGTTCCGCGGCGCTCTCCAGAAAAAGGAATGGTCGGGCGACGAAAATATTATCAAAAATGGCAGGATTTGGGCCTTTGCAGGCTCAGAGCGCAACGGTGCAACCATCGGTCAGTTCAGGCGGATTGGCGGCAACACATCGGTGAAACCGTTCCGTGCTTACTTGGTCGATTGCGCTGGTGTTCCGAAAGGTTCTGATTGCGAGGAGTATTTCGAGAATCAGTCGGAACCGTCGTATGTCTCCAGGTACCGTTTTGCGGACGTGCTTGCCTCGGCAACTCCTGCTGAAAATAGTTTGTCTGCTAAAAAGCCAATGGGTGTTGCGGCAAGCGAGACCGCCTCGCTCGAAGGCATGGAAGTTGTCATCGTGAATGGCGATAGTGCGAGCGGCGAACGCCCGACCGTCATCGGCCGCATGAACCCCGCCACCGGCGAGATTCGCATGTTGCCGCGCACTAAGCAAACGTACGACCTCAAGGGCCGCCGCGTAGGCAACGGCAAAAAAGCGAAAGGTGCGTATTACAGGAAGTAGGTTGTCGGGGATAGATGGTAGGTTTTAGGGGGTAGGGGTTAGACTGTAAACAGGATTATAAAATGAAAAATTAAAGATGAAAAATTAAAAATGATAATTCGATTTTTAATTCTTAATTCTTAAATCCTAACCACCAACCACTAACCACTAGCATTTCCTATTACAATAACCTCATACCTCAGAGGGGCGTAAGCCCCGAGCCCACTCCCTCCCCCCTTGAGAACTTTAAAAAAAAAGCTATCTTTGAAACAAAAATTATAGGAAAAAAAATGAATAACGATTTGGATCAGAAAAAAGAATATTCCGCTCCAAAAATGGAAATTGTTCAGCTGCGACAAGAATCTATGCTGTTGGAAGATAGTAAATGTGAATGCCCTCCAGGATGGTATTGTTGTGGTGAAGTCAATTAATCTTTCCATAGTCTAAAAGTTTTAAATTTCAATAAAGGAACAACTATGAACAATAAAAAAATTGAAATGCAATCAAAAAAAGCATATCGCAAGCCGGAGATGGAAGTCGTTTTCTTTGGCCTCCATGAACCGCTGATGGAAGATGGTGAAAATACAATGGACGCTTGTATCCTTCCTTGCTCTACAAAACCATGATAAATTACTCTTTATTACAACTATCTGCGGCTCGTTGTTGTAATTAGCGACGGGCCTTTTCCTTTTTTTGCGTATTTAAAGAACGTCATTAAAAATCTATTTTTTCGTTCATGGCAGACTTCCGCAGAAACAATCGCTTGAACCGTGACCGCTTGAACTGCGGCAAAGTTTGTTCGGGCAGTGGCAATTCTCGCCTAGGCCGCAACAACGACCGTCGCAGGTCCAGTCGCGAACTGCATGGCGGTGAATGTTTGACGCTCCGCATCGAAAAGATGGTGCAAGGGGGCGAGGGGTTGGCTCGCTTGGATGATGGCCGGGTGTGCTTTGTCGCGGGGGCTTTGCCGGGTGAACTTTGCAAGGTGCATCTCACGTTCCAGAAGAAGGATTTTTCAAGGGGGCGTGTCGTCGAAGTCATTGAACCAAGCCCAGACCGCGTAAAACCGCGTTGCATGCTTTACGGAAAATGCGGCGGTTGCAGCTTGCAGCATCTCGCTTCCGAAAAGCAAGCGGAATACCTCGAAAAAGTCGAACGCGAAAATTTCAGGCGGCTTGCCCATGCGGAATTGCCCGAAGATTTTGTCATCCATACGGGGGACGCTTGGGGTTACAGGAACCGCGCTCGCGTTGTTTATCGCAAAACTCCCGATGACCGTACCGCCTTCGGGTTTCGCGGCGAAGAAAGCAACAACGTCGTTCCGTTTGAGAACTGCCCCGTACTGACCGATGCGTTGAACGAATTTTTGCGTGGCCCTTCGGCGGAGTTGATTAAGTCCAGTTCGCATGAACTTGACGTGAATATTTTTGACAACGGAAAAGGCGAAATTTCGTTTTACTATCCGGGAATGCACAAATCAGAATTCGATGCACATGCCGTGAGCCATGTCGAAATTGCGGGTCGCAAAATCGAAGCCGATGCTTCCGTGTTTTTCCAGAGCAACCTGGGACTTTTGCCAGAACTTGTCGAAGCCGTGCGCAAAGCTGTTGACGACGGTCTTGCAAGCGGCAAGGCGACTAACGATTGGCTGATTGACTTGTTCAGCGGAGTGGGTTTCTTTGCATGTATTTTACAAGATAAATTCAAAAAAATCACGACCGTCGAACGCGAAGAGGGCTGCCTCAAACACGCAAAAGCTAATTTGTCTGTTTCGGTGGCAGCTCGCATTGCGGAATCTCGCTCTCCAGTAATTGAAAACGTCTCCGCTCCAGCTGAAGATTGGCTCCTCGAAAACGTCGTCGATGTCCCGGCCACCCTCATCGTAGATCCTCCGCGAACGGGCCTGCCCAAAGAGGCTCTTGAAGCCATAATCAAAAGTTCTGTGAACCGTCTGATTTACGTTTCTTGCGACCCGGTGACCCTTGCTCGTGACTATGCCAAGTTCGCCGAGGCCGGTTTTGCCCTTTCTCATGCCGAAGGGTTCGCTTTTTACCCCCAAACGCCCCATTTAGAGATGATGTTTGTACTCTCCCGCTAATTTTTTTGCTAACTTAATTGATGCTGTTGGGCAAAAAAGAGAGGGATCCAATGAAAAAAATACATAAAGTCGTGATGCTTGCAACTTTAGCCTTGGGTGGGCTGTTTGCAGGTTGCTCAAAATCTGAACCGGTTATCGCCTGTGGCCGCGAATGGAACCCTGCCGTGGGTTATGTTGCCGATACGGGTAGCGTATTCAGGATGGCCGATGAACTCATCATCCAGTTGCGTTACGGAACGGGTTTTGATTTTAACACGTTGAAGTTCGCGTTCTACGAAGGAACGCTTGCCAAAAAAGGCGAAAAACTGTGGGAACATGATTTCCGTGTATCCGATAAACTGGACGCGTTTACTCTTGAAGCTCGTTCACGTCGTGGTGGCTATGCGACTGCCCGCGAAATGACGAAACTCAAAGCCCCCGGAACCGTTGTTATCGAGGTCTCTTCTGAAAAGGGCCTGATAGCTTCAAAACAGTTGTCTATTGTAAATCAGTAATTGGTTATTTTAATGAATAAAATAAAATTCTTGAGTGGAATGTTTGTCGCTGCAATGCTTTGCGCTTGTAGCGAATCCGAAGTGTCTGTTGACTATAAATTAAACGAACCCGTCACCTTGGAGCTTTATACCGAAAGTTATTATGCAACTTTGGACCTCAAGGGCGAAGAAAAAATGGGTACGATTACGGCGACGTATGCCGATTTGAACTACTCTTCAAAAGGCGATACGACGATTGTCAAGCGTAATTATGTCATCGACAAGTCACGCGGATACCTCAAGAATTTTATGCCGACGGAACTTGCATGGCGCATCAAGGAAGTTGCTCTTTCGGCTGTCGATAGAAATGTGACGAGCCTCACAGGAATTGACGACGGCTACGATACGTTGCTCGCCCATATCCCGATGCCCTCCCGCTGGCGTGCTCAGCTCTTGAACCCCGAGTACAAGCCGCACCTCAAGCGCTTGGAAAAGCACCGCTGGGAAATGGACCATTTGCTCAAGGGCGTTGTGCCTGTCAAGGGGAACGTGACGGAACTCCTCAAGCAGCAGGGCCGCTTGAACTTCGCGTTAATCAAGATTGATTCCGTCGTGACGAAGGGCTTCACGAACCGCGACCACCGCAAGTGCTTGGATTATGTTGTCTATTTGCACGAAAGCGAAAGCTTCCCGTACTTTATCTGGGAGCAGCATGTGGGCAGCAACATTGTGCCTGACAAATTTAAGGCTTATACTTCGGGCCATAAAGGCGAATACCGCACCGAGTTCGAGGTCATGATAGAACCGGAAACAGGACTCCCTTGCCAAGAACGAGAAGTCAAGGTCGGAACGCACACGATGGTGCATCCCGAAACGAAGGACACCGTCACGTTCACAAGCCACGTCGCGCACGAACGTCTCTACAACATCAAGCGCGAAATGCCCGAACCTGCGGAATAGTTTATTTGCATTTTTGTCACCCCGGCCACAGAGCCGGTGCCAGCTTACACAGAACCCTTTCTTCCTGTCATCCCGGACTCCGCGATGCGCTGAGCTATGCCGAAGTGTTCCGGGACCGGCTTACACGGCACTTATCGCGATTGCTCATACCCCAAAGCCCGTTTATCGGGCGACCCCATACCTCAAACCCTCTAACCACTAACCACTATTAATTGCCCCCTTTCACCTCCTTTTTTTTGTACTTTATTATTATGCGTTTTTTCTCCTCTCTTTTGTTGATTTCCTTCGCCATGAGTTTCGTCGGCTGCGCGACCCACGTCTCGTCCCAGCAGACGATGGCCGATGACCGTAATTTAGTTTATGAGGATACGTACAAAGCATATCGCGAAGCTGAAAAAAATTACATGAATCTTTTGTTCAACATCGAACGCATGCCCGAAGAAGAAGAACTCTGGGTGATGAAGCGCGAACGCATGCTGGAGCTCATGCAGCTCAAGGAACTGATGCTCAATGCGCGATTGGAACTCGACGGCGCCCTTCAAGAATGGGAAAAGCACCTGCTCGACGTCCAGGCCGAAGTCAAGTCGCGAGACCTTAAAAAACTCAATCCGAATTTCAAAGGCCGCGACGCCCAACGCACAAGCCCAGGCCAGCTGCTCCCCGGCGAAAACAGTAAAACTCCAAGCTATAATTATTAGTAAATCGTCATTTTTTTTAAATCGAATGCCGAAAAATTTTTTTTTCACCGTAAGTGTATCATGAAAATACGATTTTTGTTAAAATTGTAAAAACTTACTAAAAATAATTAAAAATAACAAATTTTGTATCACAAACTATTGCCTTTTGTTCTTTTTGATGTTATATTATAATCAAACAAATCCTTAAAACCTAACATCTGTCACTTGAGGCTAACCTCATGAAACCGATTACAGAATATCAAGATTATCGCATTTATATGCAAGATTTCTACGACGAACGCAAGCGGGTTTCGTCGTTCTCGTGGCGCGATTTTGCTCGTGCGGCGGGTTTTACGTCCCCGACGTATCTCAAGCTGGTTTGCGAAGGCAAGTCGCGTCTTTCGTCTGCGGGTACGGACAAAGTTGGTGCGGCAATGCACTTGGTCGGCTTTGAGTTGGAATACTTTAAGGCCATGGTCACTTATTGCCACGCCCAGTCAGATTTCGAAAAGAAAAAATCATTCGAGTTGATGCTTGAACTTGCGAAGAACAGCAAGGTAAAAATTGTTGATGGCGAGGCTTTCAAGTATTATGAATCTTGGGTGCATCCGGTCGTGCGAGAGCTTGCTCCGGTGATGCCGGGGGCGACTCCGGGCGAAATCGCGAAAAAATGTTGCCATGAAGTTTCTGCAGGCGATGTTCGCGAATCGCTGGATTTTATGGTCAAGGCGGGCCTCCTAAAAAAGAAGGGCGATGCCTATGAACAGTTGGACGCTCATTTAAAAGGGACTTCGGATGCAATGCCTGTGGCTTTGCGTTCCATGCATCGCGAAATGGCGGATTTCGCCAAAGAAGCGATTGAACAGTTCCCTGCTTCTGAACGGAATTTTACAGGGCTTACCATGGGCATTTCTGCCGAAGATTATGAACAAATTTTGAACGAACTGGAAGTTTGTCGTAAAAAAATTACTCAAATTGCCTTGAACAGTCGCGGTACTGAAAGGGTTTACAGGTTGAATTTACAGTTGTTCCCACTGACGTGGGGGGAGGATAAATAAATGAAGTGGAACCGTGCGAAATTCTGGATCAGTGCTTTTTTATTGAGCCTTGTCGCTTGTTCTGACGACAATACGGCTGGCGTTACGGAAGATGATAATCCGGCAGTCGCTCAAAAAGAGAGCAGCTCTTCTGTCGCAGTTTCGAGCAGCGGCGGAGTGTCGGAATTTAACTTGTGGGATGGCACGACTGGGGTTGCCAAAATCAATTTTGGAAACGAAAGTGTCGGCTATTGGTATGGGCTTAGCGACCGTGACCGTGGCGGAGTTTCTAAGCTTGTTTATCCGGAGGATGCGGGAATTGATCATCCCGACAGCTCGTTGGATGATGTTGTCGAATATTGCGGAGGCTTGTGCGGAACGGCAGAACTGAAGCAAACGAGAGCGCAGCCTTGGGTCGGTGTCGCCTTTACGCTTGCCGAAGAAGGCTCTACGGCAGATATCTCTGAATGGGGCGGTATTTGTGTGACGTATGCGTCCGATTATCCGATAGACATTTTCTTGAATGTTCATGTCGATGGATTTGATTCGAATAGCATGGCTACACCGTTCTTGGCTTATCCGGCTATAACCCTTCCGAAAACTACTTTATCCGGAGCTTCGCTTCGGAGTTTGATTGCCTCCCCTGATTTAGTCGTGACGCGTTGTGCCAAGTGGAGCGATTTTAGGGTTTCGAGTTGGGCCGAAGCGAATGCCTCGAGGTTGAGCAAAGTCTATTCTGGCGAAGAAGCGGCTAAGGAAATCCGCTCTATCATGTTTATATTTGCAGGCAATTCCGATGGAAGCGGAAATTTCATCATCAAGGGGCTCGGCACGTACGATGCGAGCTTGCCGCAATGGGGTGAACCTGTTGGAAAATATGAAGTGCAGCCGAAAGTCTTGGATGGTGATTCGCTAACTTGCTTGTGGAAAGGCTTGAATGCGACTAGCATGGTGAATACCGGTTATAACGATTTAGACGAATTTGCCGGTATGTGGGATTACTTTGATGCGTCTTCTGATAGTGCGGGCTCATGGATTAATTTGCCTGCTTATCCGAATCTTGAATATGAACCCGGCATGTATGATGGTGTTGTTATGGTATGCGATGGATTTTGTGGAACGATGAAATTTAGTCGTCGAACTGGCGAATATGCGGCTGCCGGTGTCACGTTTAATATCGCTGGCTATGAAGATGACCGTTGTGAAGGGAGGTCGTGCAATGCCAAGCTGAGATTTGCCGATATTTCAGAATGGGGCGGGATGTGTATAACATATTTCTCTGAAAAGGAAATGCAGCTGAAAATTGTTACTAAAGATGTTCCTTACGAAGAAAACCCGACGGTGCTGTTACCAAAATCAGATTCTCTTGTAGAAGAGTGTTTTGCTTGGAGCGACTTTGCACCTCAAAGAACGAATATGGGTTCGGCCGTTAGCAGTGTTCAGTTCATTGCTCGCAGCGATGCTATGTACGATTCGTCGATGTTCAATATCGTCGCGGTTGGGAAATACTCTGCAAACGGCGCGTGCGCTGTCGAAAAACCGGCCTATAAACCGAAGAGCTCGTCTTCTGCGCGTAGCAGTTCTAGTGCAGCATCAAGTAGCAGTTTTCAGTTGTTCATAGAAGAGCAGTGCTTGATGTTGAGGAACTTGTGGAGCGACTTTGGTAATGTGAATACTGGTTTTCCTTATATGCCTAAATATAAATATGCCGGACGTTGGTATAAAATTGAAGACACGAGCAATGGCAAAAAATCAATTTTTTCGCAACCTTTGACTGAAGAAGAATTCGAAGGGCAAGCTGTGATTGAAAACGGTGGAGTCGGATTCCCTGATTCATGTACAGGAACCCGAAGAACCGACTTGTACGGTGGCGTTTGCGGAACCGCAGAATTTAAGGACGATTATTTTGCCGGACTCGGATTCTATGTCGCCGGATTCGATTCTAAAACAGATTCTGTGTTCAGCGGTGATGTGGAAGAAAAATGGGGCGGCATTTGCGTGACTTATGCTAGTGAAGCGGATGTCGATGTCGTGATGAATAGTAGCGGTGTCCATGATGTAACGCAGTTGCCAACACTGCCTAAAGTGACGCTCCCCAAGAGTTCAGAAGTGGTGACGCAGTGCTTGAAGTGGGACGATTTTAAGTCTGCTGATGGAAAGAACGTTAATCCCCAAAATCTGACGACAGTAAACTTTATTGTCAACGGGGAAAAGGGAACTAAGAAAAAACTTAATATTCTCGGATTGGGCAAGTATGCAACTTATGAGCAATTTGATTACAGCTTGAAGTGCGCTGTAGAAGAACACTTTATTTAGGGGGAAAAGTGGGCGGTGCAGAAATGCATCGCTCATTTTTTTTTGCATGTGTTTATATATTTTTTAGGGGAGACTTTTAGAAGTTCTTTGAAGGAGTGCGTTATGTTTCGGAAATTTCTCGGTTTGGCAATACCGGCTTTGTTGTTGGGCATTGCCGCTTGTTCGGGAGGCAAGATTTGCGGCCTGCCAGATCCTGTTCTCGAAAGCAGTTCTTCGATTGCAATGGAAACGGTCTCAAGTAGCGGTACCAGCGGAGATTGTACTGAACCGAAAGAAGTTAGCGAAATGTGGAATGGATTTGCTACTCCTCTATCTAACGTAGAAACGGGATTAGATAATGGTACGGAGATTTCGGGATATTGGTTCAGCTTTGGAAATGAAGAATCGGGTAACGGAAAAGTGATTTACCCGGCAACAGTTGAATATACTAGTGGTAGTGGCTTTGATCCTTATGCTTACTGCATGGGCATTTGTGGTGAATTAGAATTTGCAAAAGAAGGTTATTTGGGCGTAGGTTTCCATGTCGCAGGCTTGGTTGATCCGCTCGATGACAATTCTCCGGCTGCAAAGGCGAATATTTCGGAGTGGGGAGGGTTGTGCGTAACGTACGCTTCGGATGCTGACTTGGAGATTGTATTGGCTTATTATCAAGATGGTGGATTTGGAAATTTTTCTAGAATGCCTAAGATGACATTACCCAAGTCCATTGAGTTAAAGACGGAATGTGCCGATTGGGATAATTTTATGACGGTGTTTAGTGAAGTCAGTACGACATTTATGACATCGATTCTCTTTGCTGTCCAAGGCGAAACGAACACCAAGAGCCGATTTAATATAAGGGGACTTGGCAAGTACTCCGAAAAAACGAACTTCTGCTCGACGGGCGAAGACACGTTCGTCTCAGGGCAGAAAGGTCTCGTTATAAAGTAAAATTTAGCCCGTCGCAAATCGCGGCGGGCATTCTCATATCACGTCAGTTGCAGTCGGGATGTCATTCCCGCGAAGGCGGGATTCTGCTTTCGTCTCCTCATAGAGGATAACTCTACTAAGGTGTTAAAACACCAAGTATCGTATATCTCGTCTGTAACCGCGTGACTCGGCTAATTTGACGTGCTCATCAACCAGCTCGCCACCTTAAGCGGCGTTCTCTCGTCTTTCGTCTAAATTACGGCAGTTCGCCGCCGATGAGTTTCATCTGCTTTTTGTAGATGTCCTTGCAGGCGTTTTCGCCGAGGTCGAGGAGCGTATTGAGCATGTTGCGGTCGAAACTTGCGTGTTCGCCCGTGCCTTGCACTTCGATGAAGTTCTTCGCATCTTGCATCACGACGTTCATATCGACGTCGGCGGCGGAGTCTTCGACATAGCAGAGGTCGCAAAGCGGATTGCCGCTCACGACGCCCACGGAAATGGCCGTGATGCCGTGTTTCAGGATTTGCTGCGTGATGCCGAGGCGTTCCTTGATTTTCTTGACGGCGATGGCGAGGGCGACAAATCCGCCGATGATGCTTGCCGTGCGGGTGCCGCCGTCAGCTTCGATCACATCGCAATCGACGACGATGGCGTTCTCGCCGAGTGCGGCGAGGTCGGCTGCACCGCGCAGCGAACGGCCCACCAAGCGCTGGATTTCTTGCGTGCGGCCGCTTGCGCCTTTGCGTTCGCGTTCCACGCGCTTGCCCGTGCTCTGCGGGAGCAAGCTGTATTCGGCGGTAATCCAGCCCGTGCCGCGACCGGCAAGCCAGTCCGGGACTTTCGGGAGGAGCGTTGCATTGCAGATGACGCGGGTGCGTCCCATTTCAATAAGGACGGAACCGTCGGCGCTAGAGATAAAGCCCGTGGTCATCTTGAGGTTGCGATATTCTTCAGATTTTCTGTCAGTACGTGTGTAGGTCATAGGTTTTAGGTCTCAGGTTTCAGGTTTTAGGCTTTTAATGCTGGCGGATTGAAGTTTCTG
>JAEEGF010224928.1_pt1 | contig 22252 bp, 34 predicted proteins | sample 9134171 | NCBI WGS metagenome assembly JAEEGF01 (sample SAMN16246542, study PRJNA631951) | gut metagenome | biome: gut microbiome; feature: rumen; material: AP-attached | host: Bos | place: Iran: Karaj | collected 2018-10 | reverse complement strand
ATTACACGCAACGTAGATCATGAACGCGAGAAGAGGAAGAAGCGCGATCAGGAATGCGATTTCAACTGCATCGCAAACCTTTCCGACGGTCCTGTCGACCTTTTCTCTGGTGCGTTCATTCATGCCGTTATTATACCGCCTCCTCCTTTCCGTTGTCAAGTGGGTCGCCGAGCGTCGTCTGGACGTCGAGTGCGACGGCGTATGCAAGAGTGTCGTCCTTGAGCATTTCGCTTGATATGTTTTTCACCACCAGCACGCCGACGCCTTCGACCGGCAGCAGGTTCAGGTTCCATGCGACCACCTCCGCCATGTCCTGCGCAGTCGCTCCGCCCGCGCCGGAGCGCCCGACAAGCACACGCTCAATCGTCTGGACGACGACGGACGTCACGCCGACCATCACCTTCGATGCGTTCGACGTCACGCGGAAGCCTGGCGTCTGCACGAGAATCCCGCGGTTCGCGTTCAGAAGCGCGGCGTCGAGGTTCTTCTTGACGTCGCCCTTGTCCTCCGCCACCACCGGTATGCCGCGCTGCGCTATCCATTCGACCGCGCCGAGAGCCGCGACAACCGCCTCCTGTATCTTCAGAAACTTCATGCCGATTCCTCCATGATGTAGTCCCTTGCCGCCTCGATGGCGTTTTTCTCAAGCTCCTCTTGTCCAGGCAAAAGTCCCGGCTCGTGCTTCAGCGTCGCGCGCTTCGCAAGGATGTACAGCGGCACGACCTTCGCGTCCTTGCCTTTGCCCTCCGTCGTCGCGAGGTAGTTCTTTCCCTTGGGCCTGAATATTTCGACGCCGTGGTTCTTAAGATAGTCAACCGTGCGTCCGTATGCCATCGCCGCGACCGGGATTGTGAGCGCTGCCTTGTTCTTCGGCGTTATCGTGAGCGGGCCGAGCGCGCGCCTGATTCCGAGCGCGGCGACCGTGACGGTCGCGCCGTCCGAGTCGCTTGTCGACTCCACCTTCGCGTCCTCGAGGTTGCCTGTCGGACGCGCACCGAGCGAGGCCGCGGTTCGATGATGCGCAAGCGCGTACTGCCGGAGGTGCCCCTGCACCGTCTGCTGGATTTCGGCGGCGATCTCCTGGTGAAGTTCCGCCCTCGCGCCCGGTTCCAGCCGCTCGATTATGCCGTCCAACTGCGGCGTATTGATGTTGACGGATATGTCAGCCATTGTCCGCATCCTCCTCGACGAGCCCGAGTGCGGCGCATTCGCCGCGCGACACGCGCTCCCATGTCATGCCGCTGCCGAACGCGAATGGCGGGAAGGGATTTCCGATCGCGTCGCGGAAACCTCCCGCACCCTGCCCCAGTGCCGCCCATATCGGCGAGCTTTTAAGAGCGACGAAATCGTCTTTGCAAGCCCCTTGCCAACCAGATTCAGACCCCGCTGCAATCCAGCGACGCAGCCAGTCCGCGCGCGGCACCATGCGCGTTCCGCCTCTGACGAGCCGCCACGCCGGATATCGCCGCAGCTGTCCTGGCGTCGAACCCGCGACGAGCTGCCCGAGGCTCTGCGCCATCCTGCGCTGCGTCTTCACGATGAGGTCGATGCGCGGCTCATTTGCCGCGAAGACCTCCGCCACGCGTTCGCGCGCCTCGGCAATGTTTATCTCCCCGGCGTTGTAGGCCTCCACGATCGGACGGAGCGACGGCGAGAGATGCCGGGCCGCCGCAAGGGCGCCCGCTCTCGCGATCTCGCGCAGCTTCTCTTTGAGTTCTTCGTCCGTCATGCCTTTCAACCTTTCAACTTTTCAACCTTTAACCCTCTATCGTGTAGTTCACGACGACGGTGCAGCCGACCATGCCGATGCGCCGCGAGGTGACGCAGGCGTTCGGATAGATCGTCGTCGCGCCGTACTTGAGCGCGCCCTCGACCGGTTCCGCGAGATGCCCCGTGAGCGCGTACGCCGCGGCTGCGGCGACGTTGGCGAAGACGCGCGTCGCCTGGAACGACATCGTGCCGTGGTCGCAGCGCACATGCTCCGGGCGGATGCGGTCCGCGCCGACGAACTCGCGCTGCTCCACGCCGGGCGCCTCGTTGATCGCGAGGTTGCCTGGTCCGACGGGCGAGCCGTCGACCGATCGCTCGCCGTCGCTGCAGAGGACATACGCGCTGCCGCCGGAAGGTGTGAGGGTAAGGTCCATCAGCTATTGCTCTGCGCAGGTGTCTTGACGACGCTGTACAGCGCGCCCGCTATGTTGTTGGAGAAGCTGCGGTGCGCGACGAAGCCGATCTCGCCGGCGCGAAGTGTCGTCGTTCCCCACGCGAGCGGACCGGTTACCATAGTTGCGTTCTTGAGCGTGACGGTGAGCCCGCCAGCACCCGCGATCACAAGGTCGCTCGAACCTCGAAGCGAAGTGCCGCGCCCCTTGTCGATCGGCAGGGCCGAGAGTATCTGCGACTCCGAGAGCCCGACAGGTGTGCATTTCGCACGCACCGTCACGCCGGCGAGAGTGTAGTCGATCGTGCCGACGCCGTCCGTAGAGACGGGATCCGTCGCGAGCTCCACGTCGACGGTCCATCCGTCCGCCGTGTCGGGAATCGACAGCGAACCGAAGGTGCCGGCGTACTGGACGCCGGTGAGTCCATCGGGGTTGGGATAGCCCATGTTGTACGCGGCGGCAGCGACGGTGTAGAAGCTGTTCTCCTCGCCCGGGGCCTTGCCGAGCGCGGTGAGGGCCGTGAACGTCGCCTGGCCGAACGCCGTCGCGACCGGCGAAAGCCTCAGGCTCGGCGCGCCGGTGAGGATTGCGTTCAGGAACTCCACCTTCGTCCCGGCGAGCGAATGCACGGTGAGCTTGCGGTCCGCGCTGCCGCACAGCGACGAGCCGATGGCAGGCGTCTGGTGCGGGAAGAGGATCGCGAGCAGGTCGTCCGTTATCTGCCCGCACGGCGTGAGGCTCACCGTCGCGGTCGTGTCGGTCTTGATGGTGTCGAGCGGACCCGATATCGAGCTCGGCACCTCGCTCGTCGCCGTTTCGACCTCGGCGGAGATCCCGTCGGCGTCGTGGATGGTCACGGTGTCGTACTTGACGGCACCTGGTCCGCGGATGATTGTTGTTCTGTTTGTAGCCATGTTTTCTCCTTGTCGGTTGGCGGTTAGTCGTTAGTTGGTGGTCGGGGTTATGGTGACGGACGGGGCGCGGGCTTCACCCGAAGGCTCTGCGGATCGGCATGAATGGGATAGGGATTGTGCCTGATGTCACATTGTGTATCGCAGGTCTTGACCTGCTGGTAGTATCCGCATGGCAATTCCGAAGTCCCGAAAACGCCAGCTTGCACCGCCGTCTCGCTTCTCCGGAAATCCCGCTTCCCGTCCTAAAGGTGTTTTTCCCCGCCATGAATGCATGCATTGCGGTCTTGCCGGTCCCCCAGTTCCGCCGGAGAGGACGCGCTGCGTTCTTGTATGGGTATGCGCAGAATGCGACCTTGGGGATTGACTGGCGGTCGGAATGCAGTTCCTTGACTCTATCGATGCAGACGCGGCGGCGGGCACCGAAAGGAATGCTGAAGACGCATACGGGCATCGAGCGCCGTCTGCCTATGTCGCGAATCATCTCTCCCAGCGTCTGAGCGGTGTCGGCTGTGATGTCCACCGTGAACATTGCCGAGAGTCCCGACTCGAGGCGGGCGAAGAGATGCGGCGGTATTTCAATTTTGACCGACGCATAGGGCTTTGTCGTCATTCCGTACATCCCCGCCTTGGCCCTGAAGTACTTGCGCACCGCAGGATCAGGAAGTATGCTGTAGACGTCTTCCGGCTCGGTCTCGAGTGCGGCCAACGCTGCCATTCTGCGGCGGCTCACCTTGTCTGCGTACTTGCTCATAGGTGCATGCCTCCTGCCTTTGTCCGGAATCTCCCGCCGAAGTTGGTTCCTGCTTTGCCCGCAGGTACGGCGCAGGCGTCGGCCACAACCCATCCAAACTTGGTGATGCGGTTGAGCGCAAGACTGTAGCGGGGGTTTTCCGCGCCGAATCCCAGAATGTCCCTGAGGGTCTTTCCGTCGAAACGGTGCACGTCCCGATATGTCGCCCGCAGTTCTGCGCGTGTGCCGAAACCACAGTTCTCGGGACAGAAGTCACCGGTCTTGTCTCGCCGAATCAGACACATCCCCGACTGCCATCCATGTGCAAGGCCCCACGCTTCGAATGCCCTGTAGTTGTCGCGCCATTCGGAGCAGACCGAAATGCCGGCGTATGCCTTTGCGTCATGGGCATGGCGCCCTCTGATTACACCACAGCATGCCCGCATGTTCCGCCATGCGAAATACAGCGGATGATATGAGTGTCTGCGCTGCCGGTGACTGTCAGTTCTGTTGGTCATGGTGGATCCTGAAGAGGTTGTTGGAGCCAGGGGGGATTTCCTCGATGCCGAAATCCGACTCCCAGTGCGACGGGGTGTTCGTGACGATGATAAAAGCTCCGTATTTATCCTGGGCTGTACGGACGGGGCCGTCGGTATCTATGTTCTTGAAGAGTCCGGGAAGGAATATACGGTTGGACGTATTTGTATCATGGTTCTCATCCACCCAGAGTATCTCCCGCGCCGGCGCGTTGGTTGAGTAGTTGAACGGCCTCAGCCCCCACCCCTCGTCGTAGGCTGCATGTCTGTAAGTGTTTGTGACCGGACCCCAGATGGGTTCCTGCCATGATGGTATCATCGACCATGTCGCGGCGACAGGAGTATAGCTCGATCCACGCGTATTGAACAATGTGCCGCGCTCAAGCGATATGCTCGATGTCTCGGTGCCGCCAATATCGTATGTCACCGACTTCACACCGGCGCGCGCCATCTCTCTGAGTTCCTCTATGGTGTTCGTCACCACGGGCGAGTTCACGCCGGTCCGTGTGACATTTATCCTGTACATAGGTCCGTCCCTGTACATCAGGAACTGAGGGACGCTGTTGGACGACCAGAGGCACCACAGATTGCTGGAGTGAGGATCGTACGTCGCGCCGGAGTAAGTGGATTGGGGCCAGTAGCTGAGGTTTTCCTCGCCCGCTGCAGAGCCGGGCACCGGCGTCGCGGCAAAAGACACGGCGGTCTGCGCCGATGGATACGAGACGGTGATGCCGTCATGCTGTATGCCGTAGTATCGAGGGAAAGTCGCAGTGACAGAATACTTTCGCACTGGCGGCGACATCAGTATCCTTACCGAATGCACTGTTGCCGCTTTCGGGAAATAATTGCAGCACTCCCGGAAAAATGCTGTCTGCTCTGCGGTGAGCTTCGAATGTAGATTTGTGCCGGGGCCGCAGTAGTCGGCGAGCTGGGAGATGCGCGATGGCAGAATCGCCTCGACATAGACCGGCAGGTCGGTGTAGTCGCCTGGAATGAAGGCGCTTCCGCAGGTAGTCGCGACCTCCTCGATGTAGCCGCCCGCAATCCAGTCCATCGATGGATAGACTCCGACAAAATACGGCGGTTCATGTGCCGTCCAGAAGTCAACCTTTATGCCGCGGGTAGTGCGGACGCAGTTCGTGATGATTATCCCGAACATCTCATACATCTCGCGGGGCATGGGGACAACGGAATCCGCGCCGGTCGGCAGAGTAATGGCAGCCGCCAGGAGAATAGCCAGCAGATGTCGCCGTTTCCCGTCCCAAGTGATCATTCGTCCTCCTTCCGGAAATCTCCGTTCGACACCTTGCGGGTGAAAAAGATTCCGTTTGTGACGCAAAGCTCCCATGTGCACATCAGGCCCTCGTCGTAGAAGAGGTGCTGGTTTTTGTTTGTGATGATGAGTGTCGAAGGTTTTGTTATTGTGGTGTCTACACTCAGGCTGGCGGAAAGCGTCACCGTCTGCGACGCTGTATAGGAAGTATAATAGGAACGGTTCCAGGACGGGCTGCGAGCTTCTGCAAAAACGTCATAATCGAAAGTTATTGTTCGGGTTCTCCCCGATCCGGAGACCGAGGTAATCCTGAAATTTGACATGTAATGATTGACCGTGTATTGCCTTTGCACATAATCGGCATACCAGGTTCCATGATACACAGAGGTCAATGTCATCGGCTCGACTCCTTCCTGCGAAGAATTAGCCCCAATGATGCCGACATCAGCTCTGTTGGTCGCTATAACCGAAAGTGCGCAGCCGTCGATACGGTTTGTGTTCGCGGGAAACAACCACACCCTCCACTTGGCTTGTGCGCATCCGTCATCTCCATAGGCGTCAGCAGTTTCAAGCAGGTTGGCGCCAAACAGGAAATTGGTAGACATTGCAAGCGGCGTAGAATAGCTGCGCCAAACCGTTTGAGTGCGTGTCCCGCTATAATCTACGAAATTCCTATAAGATACTGTCGAGCTCCCCGAACAGGTCACGGCCAGGCCCGGGACGCGCAGTTCCCAGTTTCGCCTGTCAGTCGAAAAGTTGTAGGCCTTGTATCCCCATCCGGACCCGTATTCGCCCGGAAGCCCCGTGCGGAGGCCAAGAGTGCGGACGATGCCCGGATCGCCTTTTGTCGCGAGTTCGCCGCCGCCGAATGTCGCATATCCCCATGCGGTGACATCCGTTCCCTCGAATGCAACACCTATTGTGTATGACTGAGACGACCAGGATCCGTCGGAAAGATTGTAGGCAGAATCCGCATAGGTACAGGATGAGGACGTGGTCGCTGTTATTGTACAGGTGTGCTGCACTCCTTCGGCGGTAAAAGTGATGCTTCCCGAGGAAGGGGAAAAACCGATCGACGTTATCTCCGCGACAGGGTTGAGGATGTTGCAGTGGAATGACGCCGTCAGCCCGAACGAGGTGTCCGGAGAGTAAACGAGATCTGCGACATTGTATTGTCCGTCGGCTTCGCGTCCGAACAGCAATGTCGCCGTCATCCCGCGGGGGTCGACCGGGAACTCGCTGCCGAATTTTGCAATGATGGGGTCCCCCGCCGCCCCGGAAAGGACAACGCTGCCCTGAGGAATGGGGACCCGCGCAGCATACCTGCAGTACCCGCCGCCTGTCACGGCGCGGTAGTAGTAGCCCGCCGGTATCGACGCGTCGCCCGAGTAGTAGTAATCGGGTGTCGCGCTGAGCACATATCTCTGCGGGCCGCTCGCGGCATCTACACGGGCGTTGATGTCCGCGAGGTCGTCCGCGAGCGCGAGCGCGCCGAGGTCGGTGTCGGCGGCGAGAGCGGATGCGGACGCGAGAAGCGCGAGTATGGAGAGCGTGTGTTTCATGGCTTACTGCCGAAGCATGAGGTGCGGCTTGCCGTCGCTGCCGATCGAGATGTAGTACTCGCCCAGGGATCGCGACGTGGACGCGACAGCGAGCGTTAATGTCTTGCCGGTTGTGCCGCCTGCGGTCTTAGCCGCCTCGGTGAGCGTGGACTGGTTCACGCTCGCGGCCGCGCTGCCGTTGTAGGTTGTCGTAGACGAGCCGACGATCGAGAGGCTCTTGAGCGTGATGTCGCCGGTGAGCGACATGCCCGCGACCTTGCGCGACGTCGGCACGTACCCAGTGAGCGCGGACGCCTTGGCGAGTCCGTTAGTCGCGGCAGCGATGGCCGTGGTCATCTGCGTAGTCGTCGAATAGCTGCCCTTGTCGGATGTCCACTTCGGATCCGTTTCGGTGTAGCCCGTGAGGGGCGTAATGGAATTCGAGCCGAGTGTGATTGTGCCGTTCGCGATCTTCGCGTCGGTTATGCCGTAGCCCGCAATCGTTGTCGGCTTGCTCCCGATTTCGCTGAAGTTGTAGCTCGGCTTCGTCGACGCGCGCGCCCAGGAGGGGATCGCCGTCCAGAGGGCGTTGGTGGATGCCGAGATGTCGGCGAGGCTGGCCAAGTGCCCGCCGCTTGTCGGCCAATAATAGGTTAGCCAGGATCCATTCCCCACTTTGTTTCTAACCATGTTGCGGTAAAATTCAGTAATACCGTCGTCGCCGCTGGCGGTATTACCGATCCGCAGATAAGAATCATCATACAAGTCTAGTGTTCCCTCAATCTTGTCGCCCGACTTCTTGACGTATGTCTGCGCGGCGTTGTTCGTCGCGTTGGCGTAGGCGGCATTGGCTGCGGCCTGGGCGTTCGCTTCGGCCGTCTCGAGATCCCCCGTCGACGCCTTGCCTGCGAGCGCAGTGTCCATCGTCGCAGCGTTGTAGACGGTGACGGAGTTGGCCGTGCCGGAGTTGTTGTTGATCGTGATCGTCGCCTTGCCGGTGCCGTAGAGGTTCTCGACCTTCGCCGAGTCGGCGATGTTGCCGGTGGTTATCAGCGCACCGCAGTCCGTGTCGGCGGCTATGACGGCGAACGCAAGCGCCGCCGCGCAGATTGTAATTATTTTCTTCATTGTTCTTCCTTTCTGATTAGGCGGAATTGTTTGCTGCCGTTGGCCGTCTCGCACTCGCGGATGACCAGATTGACATTTGCGTATACCGGCCGCACGACGAGGTTCGTCGCGCCTGCGCCGGTGTTGATCGTGACCGACTTCTCGGCGTCGGCCTTCGGCGCGACTGCCTGGATGAGCTGATTGGTCGTCGCGAGCGGCGCGACTGCGCGCGCCACCTGGTTTGTCACCCACGGCTGCGAGGCTGTGGGAACGACTGCGGCGACTATCAGCGCGGCGATCATCTTGCGACGCCCTCCTGCTCGACGGCGGTGGTGATGACGCCCGACTCGTCGACGGTCGCGACGAGCTTGTACCAGAGGCCCGTCTTCGGATTGTAGATGTAGGTGTCCTGCGGAATGACGTCCGGAAGGGTGCCGTCCTCCGTGAGGTGAGACACCAGGACGCGCAGCGCGCCGACGCCGAGATGGCGCGAGTTGCCTTGGGAATCAATGCCGATTAAATCGTATTTAAGGTCGCTTGAAACGTCGCTGAAACACAGCGGCGTGAGGTAGCAGCGCCAGATGCCGTCCTCCTGGAGCGTCGCCACGGCGACGTATGGCGCGCGCGGCTCGCCGGTCGCGGGATCGCGCGTGCGGAATATGCGCACGTTCAGAGCCTCGATCTCGTCGTCGAGGATCTTCAGGAAGAGCGTCTTCGAAGACCACTGGAACGCGCTTACCGGCGCGAGCTTCTGGTCCGCGGTCTGCGGCGGTGCTGTGATTACTTGGTGCATCAGTCCAAAAGCCTTTCGGGTGTGGCGGGTGCGGCTGCAGGAGACGAGACGGGAAGCGTCGAGTCGTCGACCTCTCCGTCCGGCGCGTAGCTCTCCACCGCGATTTCGCCGTGAGCGATCTTGTCGAAAATCTCCTCCGCGCGCTTCAGCGCGTTGCGGCGGTCCTCCGTGAGCGGGACGCTTATCCTGTTGAGGACCTTTGCCATGCAAAAGTCCATGGCGGGGATGACGAGCCCGGCGGGAATAGTCCCGGCCGGGCCCATCTTCGAGCACCGCCCGCCGGACGCGATCCACGTCCGGACGAGCGATGCCGTGCGATCGAGGAGCGGCGCAACCGGATCGGTGCCGTCTAAAGCCCCGTCGCGGCGGAATGCGTCGATCTCGCCCTGCGAGAGGTTCGCCGCGAGGTCTGCTTCGGTCGGTTCGATCCAGTTTGCCATGTTCCGCTCCCCGTGCCTTAGCTGGCGGTGCCGACGCCGATGATGCCGGGCGTGGTCGCGCCTGCGGGCGAGCCGACCGTGGCGCAGCCGAACCAGAGGTCGCCGTTCACCACGCGCTTGTTGTCGCCCTTTTCGGAGGCGACGACGATGCCGAGGGAGAGGCCGCTCTTCTCGTCCGTCTCCACGCCGGACTCGTCGAAGTCGGCGATGAGCGCGGGCACGCGGGCGATGAAGCCGATCGAGCTGTACGGCACGATGCACGCGCGGCGCGTGAGGCCGGCGAGCACGATCACCTTCCTGAAACCCAGCTCGGCGGCGATGGACTCCGGCGTGGCCGAGAGGTGCGCGGCGTGCATGAGCTTCTTGATCGTGGCGTACTCGGTGCCGTTCACCACGAGGCACGCTTCGGTCGGGTCGTACCAGTCCTTCGCGTGCGCGAGGCCGTCGTAGTCCGCCAGCGCGACGGAGGCGACGGCGGGGATCTTGACGGCGGTGGACACCGGGATGTTGGTCGTGTTGTCGAGCGCCGTGCGGATGGCGTTCTTGACGGCCATCGCGATGCCCACGCCGGCGCGCTTCGCGAAAAGCTGCCTCATGCGGGCGGCGTTGACGCCCTGGTCGATGTTCACGCCCTTGATGTCGAAGCCCTGCAGGTAGTGCGTGGCCGTGAGGGACGCCCAGTCGGTGTTCCCGCCGGTGAGGTAGTTGTTCACCGGGTTCTGCTGCGTCGCGGCGGCGGAGTCCACGTACGGCTTGGCCGCCTCGACGGTGGAGAGCGGGACCTTGATCGTCGCGCCGGGCTTCACGTCGATGCCGGGGGCCTCGGCGGAGAAGTCGGTGGGACCGAGCGCGTCGATGAGATCGAGCGCGGGGCGGATGTGCCCAAACAGAGCCTCGATGGAGAGGGTGAGGGCGGGGGATGTCAGTGCCATGTGTTTTTCCTTTCGTTGGTGTTTGACTGTTGAATGGGTTCCGGCTTACTTGCCAGCCTCGATTTCGTCCTTGTGCGCCTTGTAGAACGCGGCGCGCTCGGATACGGGGAGGGCCGCCATCTGCTCGCGGCACGTCGCGACCGCTCCGCCGTCCTTCGGGACGTCGGGCGTCTTCTTCGCGGCGGCGAGGACGGTCTGCGGCTTCGCCTCGGGCGCTTTGCACGCGGCGATCAGCTTCTCGGCGCTCTCGGGGTTGGCCATGTACGCCTCGCGGCACGCGGCCACGTCGGCGATCTTCGCCTTGTTCGCCTCGATGAAGGCGTCGCACTTCATCTTGCGGCACTCGGCGAGGGCATCCGCAGCGGACTTCTCGGCGGCGGAGGCCTTTTCCTTCAGAGCCTTGCAGGCGGCCACGGCCGCGTCTTCGGACGCGTCCTCGGCAAGCCCGAGCTCTACCATCAGTTTCTTCATGTGGATTTCTCCTTTGTTGTTTTTGACCTCCGCGGCACGCGCCGCGGCAAGAGTTGAAAGCTCCCCGAAATGAGGCGTGTTCGTCATCCCGATGGAAAGAAGGGCGGTCGCGCGGTACTCATTGCCGACCCTTGCGCAGGCGAACGCGGGCGAGCGGTTGACGAGCGTCTTCGACTCCCAAAGCTCGCGGCCCTTCGGCGTGAACTCCCAGCGCGTCCAGATCGAACCGTCCTTCTCCTGGCGGATGTCCTTCGCCCACGCCATAGCCGCGCTCGACTTCGAGCGGTCGAGCGAGTAGTGCTCCTCGTCGACGAGGATTCCCGGCCATTCAGGATCCTTTGCAGCGGCCCTGAAGGCATCCATAACCGCCTTTGCAACGGCCTCGTCGAAGACAAACTCGGCATCGTTCGCCGCGCCCTTGATCGTGCCGCCAACGGGATAGCGCCCGTACGGCGGGAACGTCTGGAACCACGTCGCGCGCGTCGCGGCGTCTTGGGTGAACTCGCGGCAAGCCGCGAAGATGACGACATCATTCTTCATCTTGTTTTTCCTCCTTTTCGACAGCTTCGGCGGCGGCTTCCGCAAGCGTCTTCTCAAACAGGCCGCTTAGAGCCTCTACAAGCGCGTCCTCGGCCTTGGGGTCTCCTTGTCCATCCAAATCGCGCGGCGCGTTTTTAAACGCCTCCTTGCGCGTTTGCAACGAGCTCTCGGCCTTTGCCTTGGCGAACGCGGGCATCTGGGGGGCTTCTTCCTCCCTTTCGAGGGTGAAACCGACCGCTTTTTCGAGTTCTCCCTGGTCGACGCGCCATCCCGCCTGCTTCAATGCCACCGCGACGTTCGCCGCGTCCTGGGCGCTGCGCTCGGAAGGGAAGTCGAGCGAGAAGTCGACCGCGCACGGCTGCGCGCCGAACTTCGCCGCGAGGAACGGCTTGATGAGCGAGCGCATGACCGCCTGCGAGAGAACGCCCGCGTCGCGGCGGACTATCTCCTGCCACACCTTCATCTGCGCTCCGCCCGCGAGAGAGCCGGTGTCGGCCTGGGCGAGCGACGTGAGGGTGCCGCCGGTCGCCAACAGGACGATCAGCTTCTCCTGGTGTTCGATGAAGGTGTTGAACGGATCGGTGCCGCGCGATCCGCCGGCGAAGTCCGTGATGCTGCTGCCGCTCGGCCACACGCTCACCTGTCCGTTCTCGACGGCACGCGCTGCGTCGAGGTAGTCTTTCCTCTGCTCGTTCGTCGCGTTCGGGGCCATCGTCACTGCGGGCTTCGGGAGTGCGTAGCGCTCGAGGAACCTTCCCCAGTCCCGCTCCGCGACCGCGTGGCGGATGTGGATCGACAGCGCCGGGTAGTCTATCGCCCGTCTGCGCTGGATGCCTATGAGCCCCGCGTCCGCGCAGCTCACGGCGTCGCGCGTGAAGCCGTTGCACTCGGGGTTGTGGTAGAGGACGCCGTCGTGCACAAGGAACTCCCACGAGTTGTGCAGCCGTATCTCGCGCACGGTCGCGTCCTCCTCCCAGATCGGCTGCGCGAGCGCGAAGCCGCGGAAGAACGCCGAGTCGAGGTGCTCCAGCATCTCCGTGAAGTTCTCTATCCCCGCGATGAAGCTCTCCACGGCGTCCTTCTGCTCGTCAGCGAGGCTGCCTTCCATCGACGGCAGCGCGGAGACCTTGAGCTGGAATCCGGCGATCGCCGCCTGTCTGCGCTCGATGCAGGTGAAGAGTACCGGGTTCGCGCTCTCGACCTCGTTGAAAAGCCAGTGAAGGCGCTGCGTGTCGCCGGCGCGGGCGGCGTCCCAGATGTTCTGCGCGGTGCGGATCGAGACGCCGACGAGCGGGTTCGTGCGCTCCAGCCAGCAATGCGCCGCGTCTACCACGACCGGCCTCGTCGGCACATGGGGAGGCGGCAGCTTTTCACTGTTCACTTTTACCTTGCCACTCTTCTTAGTCGCCATAAACGCTCCTTGTGTCGATGTTGTGTGCCGCAGTCGCCGCGAACGGCTTCACGTATTCGCCCCCGAAGCTCGCGGCGCGGCGGCAGAGCGCGGCGGCGCAGCAGCCGTCGGAGTGTCCGTTCGACATGCGCGGCGCCCAGAACTTGAAGTCGTTGCCGCTCTGCAGCATCTGCATCGCGTGGAAGTCCTGGCGGATCCAGTCCGCGTGCGGGATGAGGAACGAGCAGACCTTGCCGAAGCAGAGCCTGAACGGCGTGAAGAGCTCGCGCTTGGAAACCTCGCTGAAGCTGAACTTCTCGATCTTGCCGGCAAGGAACTTCTTCGGGTCGGCGTCGTATTCGCCCCATCCGGTGAAGTCGGTCCCCGGCATCCCGTTCGCGGCGATGTCGCCGAAGCCGCGCCCGGGGCCTGTGTAGTCCACGCACACGCGCACGCACTTGTCGATGCGGCTCCTCACCGCCGCCAGCTGCTCGCCCGTGTCGAGCCCCTTGATGAACATGACGTCGCGCGTGACGAGCTTTTCGACCGGCTTGCCGTCAGCGCCGGTCTCCACGACCTTCTTGGCGAACCAGAAGATAGACGGGTCGCTGATTCCGCCGAAGTCGAAGCCGCCGTAGAACTCGCCCGGCTCGTTGGGGTCGAAGCCGTGCTCCGTCGCCTCCACGCTCTCGGCGGCGGTGATCTGGTCGAAGCTGAGGAGGTTCGCGCTCGCGTCCAGGAACTCGCACTCGAACTCCTGCGGCCATGCTTCGGGCGTGTCGAACGCCTCGCGCACCTCCTCGACGTATTCCTCGGCGGTCTTCGCCCGCTCCTTGCCGGTTTTCTCGTCGATGACGGTTCCAAGCTTCCCGGCGGCCTCCCACTCTTTCGCCGCTTCGTGGATCGTGACCTTCTGCACCTCCCACTTCACGCGGCGCTTCGGGTTCGGGTTCAGGAAGTTTTCGTCCACGAGCTTGTGGAACATGTCGCCCTGGCCGTTCGGCGTGGAGGTGATGATGACGCGCTTGATGGATGCCATCGGGTTGACGATGACGGCGAAGACGGCCTTCCAGACCTCCTTCTGGTCCTCAAAGAACGCGAACTCGTCGATGATAAGGTAGCCGGTGAAGCCGCGCAAGCTCGCGGGCTTTCCGGGAAGCGCGTAGATCTTCGACCCATTCGGGAGCTCGATTATCTTGGCCTTGACCTTCGCGCCTTTTTCCAGGGCGTCGAACTCCTCTTCGCTCTCTGCGGCCGACAAGTTCGCCGCCTTGATCCAGTCCTTGCACTTGTCGAGCGTCTCGAGGGACTGCCGTTCGGTCGGCGCGACGATGAGCCACTTTGAGCGCGGCTCGGTCATTGCGCCGCGCGAGGCGACGAAAGACGTCGTGAAGCCCTTGCCTGTCTGCCGCGACCAGAGCGCGATCACGAAGCGCGCCACGGAATTGGCGAGCTTCTTCTGGAACGCAAGCAGATAGTCTATGAGCTGCATCAGCCGAATATCTCCTTCATCTTCGCAATCTTCGCAGCGTCCGTCAGCTTGGTGTCGCCAAGCGCGGACCTCGCGGCGTTCTCGCGGCGCTCCGCCGCTTCGAACTTCTCGCGGGCGAGCTGCAGCTGCTCGTCCTTCGTCTGCTGCGCGGCGGCCTTGAGCGCGAGTTCGCGGTCGCGCTGCTCCGCCGACTTGAACATCGCCGCGGCGCTGGCGAAGATCTGCATGACCTTCTCGTTGCGCTCGCCGTCCGGCTTCGCCGCCTCGTCGACCGAAAGCGACGTCATCATGTCCGCCGCAAGCTGCGGATCGATCTTCGCCGCGGTGATTCCCTGCGCAATGCGCTTCGACGCCTCGACGGAGATGATCGTCTCCGCCGCCTCGTCCATGCGCATGCGGTGCTTGAAGCGGAACCACGTCGCGTGGCTCGGCGCGACGATGCCATGCAGCGAGAGGTAGGGAAGGACGTCGCGGTCGAAGTCGCGGAGGTACGGGCGGCCCGCCTCGACCTCCTCCTTCGTCGGCGGCTTCGTGAGGCGGTAGAGCTCCTTCGCCGTGTCGGCGGGGAGCTGCGCTTCCCAGGTATCGCTGCGTGCGGGCATTACATTCCCTCCAGGGCGGTCATGCCGCGTTCCGTGATTGTCCACCGCTGGTCGTGCCAGATCGGCTCCATGTAGGAGGTGATCCAGCCGCGGTCGCGCATAAGCGTGAACGCCGCCTCGCGCTGCTCGTCGGTGGTCGGCGCGCCGGCCGCGAGGTCGATCTGCGAGAGGAGCGCGGCTTTCTTCACGCCCGTGCCGCCAGCCGCCTGAAGCGTCTTGAGCGCGGTCTTTATAACGTGTCTGTCAAGTGCGTCCATTGCTATTTTGTCCTGAAGAGTTTGTTCTTGATCGCGGAGAGGTCTTCCCGGATGCCTTCCAGTATGCCCTCCAATTTCGAAGTCAGCTTGTCGTTCGCGTTGAGCCGCGCGAAGATGTTCTCGTGGTCCCTCGCGTTGTCCTCGACATGCTTGTTGAACTCCTGAACCGTCACGTACTTCGGCGACTTCTCCGTCGTGACCGGCAGCGGCGTTGGCTCGACGCGAGTCTTCTGGTTGCGCGAGCGATGCCACGCCAAGAGCTCCTTGACAATGAGCCCGATCGTAGTGCCGCCGAGCGTTAGCGTGAGACCGTCGCTGACTTCCATTTACTTCGCCTTTCCCTTGCGGACATTGCGCGCGGGTTCCTTCGGCTCGCGCAGCGGCTTCGCCGGGATGACGCAGCAGCCGCGCTTGTCGGCCTCGCGCTCAAGCTTCTCGAGCTCCTTCTGGTACTGCGCGCGAGTCATCACTTCACCTCAGGAGTGCAGGAACCGTCGGTGCAGGAACCGTCGCTGCAGTTGCCGTCGGTGCAGTCGGCTGCGTGTGGGTCGCTCGACTGCGTGGCTGCGCTGCTGGTGCTTGCGGACGCCTTGGCCGCCGCCTCGCCGGTGCTGGGCACCTGCACGTTGACCGTCGTTGACTCCTTGCCGGCTGCAGCCATGCTCGCGCTCGGGTTGTACGCGGCCGCCGCGATCTGCGCGAGCTGGACGAACGCCGTCGTGTAGGTCTGCATTGCCCGATTGAACTCTTCGCTGGGCGACGACTGCAAGCCTTCGCCCTGGAACTCGAACTTGCCTTCCGACGTCATGCCGCCTTTGAACGCAGAGGCCTTGGTGTTGAGCCAGTGATCGTTCTGGTAGATTCTGTACGAGATTGTCGTGACTCCCTCGTTGTCTACCTTTTTCTCGTAGGTTATCTTCTTCACGCCGCAACCGGCAGCGATTGCGGCGAGCGCCGCGAGCATCAGTAGCTTTTTCATTTTTCCTCCTTTGTGTTCCAGACGGAATTGTCTGAAGCCAGTTTTGCCGCGTGGCGCTCCTTCGCCTCCAGCCACGCACGCCAGCCGAAGCGATCGGCGGACACAAATTCGTAGAGGACGATTGCCGCGGACACGGCGCGGTTCCGCCGCTTGTAGTCGTCGCGGCAGTGGTAGGCCGCAAGCCTGATGCAGTTGCGCAGGAACTCCTCGTTCGCCGCGCAGAAGCCTTCGCGCGTTCCGTCGCCGAGCTCGTTCCTGAGGTCGTGGCCGAGTGCTGCGGGCTTGAAGATGTGCAGGAACTTCGACACGGCGGCGCGGATGGTCGGCGGCAGAAACTCCGGCCCGATGCCGTTGTAGCCGTCGGCGAGCTGGTCGTATGTGAAGCGCGAGAGGAAGTCGAGGCCTTCGAGGTCGGCCGCGACCGCGATCTGCAGCAGCTCGTCTATTTCGCTTCTCTTTTCGTTTTCCATACTAATCCCTGACTCCTGACCCCTCGCGGGGTGCCCCGTGTCGCCGGGGCCACGCGTCCCACCACAGGAGGCCGAGGGGTGAGCACTCCCTGGGGCCGCGATTATTATGGCATACACTTTGTCAACTTACAAACGCGCGAAGGGGTTACTATGGCTAAAATGTATCAAGTTGATAAAATGGCTATTATGGCTACTATGGCTAAAATGGCTTTTCAACTTGTTCAACTTTGGAATCTGGTTCTAAAGTGAATCAAATTGAATCAATAAAAATGGGCATGTCAAGTAAAATCGTATTGAAAAACGCGGCAGATTTGCCGCGTATCAACTTGATTGTTTGGGGCGGCAGATGTGCCGCGATTTCAGGGCAAAAGAAAACCCCCTGCAAGCGGGTTGCAAGGGGCGGTTGGCTGGTATTCCAGAATGAGGATTACTCGGTTTCCCTGTCGAGAGTAAGCACAAGTGTTTCGCCGTTGGCGATGTAGGAGTACGTGTCGGCGTAGAAGTCGCAGTCCGCCTTGACGAGCTTGGCAAGTTCGGCGGCGAGTTCCGCGATGCGCTTGCCGCGCTTCGTCTTCGCCGGTGCATAGTGCTCGGCGATCTTCTCGAAGAGCCGGGAAGCATCCGTGGGGCTGACTCGCCCGACGGCGAGGAACTGCTTGCGATCCGTGTCGAACACAATCTTGCGCGTGTCGCCGAAGAGATCGACGCGCTCTATCTTTGGTTTGCCTTTCATTTTCTCTTGCCTTTCTTTTGGATGGTGTTAAAGAATGCTTCAAACTCTTTCATCTTTTCTTTGTAGGGGCAGCCAGCGCAGTCGGGGCGCTCACCGTGCGCGGCGGAAGTGCCGCGCGCGGCAGATTCGCCGCGGACGCTCGCGCGGGCGTTCGCGCCGATCGCAACTGCTGCGCCCGAACCGGCGTTGACGGAAGTGCCGCGCTCGTCACTGAGACCGAGCAACCAGTCGGCTGATACGGCATGTGCGCGGCAGATATTGGCGAGAATATCCGCACCTGGCGCGACGACGCCTTTTTCGTAGCGTGCCCACTGTTGATACTTCATACCAAGAGCTTCAGCCATTTCCGACTGTGACTGAGGCCCGCGAAGTTCTCGCAGCCTTTCAGATAGAACACTCATGTTTTACCACCAATCATTTTCGTTGCAACAAATATGTTTGACCCTATTGACAAACCCAACAGATATGTTGTATAATTCCTACCGTTGACCGTCACAAGAGACGAGCAACAGTATACCAAAAAATTACACCAACAAGGAAGGAGCAAAAGAAATGAGCAAGAAAACAGCAAGGCCGGCGACGCGCATCCTAATGAAAGTGGAATGTTCCATGCCGCCGGAAATTCACTTCCCGATTCTCGACGCCTGGGCTTGCGAAGCACATGGCTTCGTCGTCGTGAAGGAGAACAGGTACATCAAGGTTGCGGACGCAATCGCGTCAACCGACACAGTGCGCGTCGTTCACGCGCCAGTCGGTCCGAGGGCGCTTACGAAGGCGCTCTCCAAAATCCGCGACGAGTTCGACGAGGAGACAGAGGAGAAGTTCAAGCCGATGGTTCTCATCGTGCCGGATGGCGTCGAGGGCAGCCCCATGTGGACTTTTATCGCGCACCGCGCAGCACACATTGTGGAGGTCTAATAATGGTCAAGGCAAAGATCAAAACCGTTTCGCGCATCACGAACGCCTCGGCTCTCGCAAGAGAGCTGGGCGTAACGCGCGAACATCTCTGGCGAGTCGTCACGGGTCGGCGCGAATCGCGCCGTCTCGCGGCAGAGCTCCGCAAGCGCGGCATCGAGGTCGCGAAGGAGGGCAAGTGAAATGAGCGAGAAGACGACAGATCCGTTGGCGGAGTTTGACCAGGCCGACGCCGACTACCTCAACGAGCGGATCGGCGAGCTGCACTACCACGCGAAGCAGCACGAGGGCGAGCTTTGCTCAAAGCTAAACCGCGCCCGCATCGGCGGCATGATCGAGGTCTTGAGCCGCATCGGGCTTGAAGTCGTGTGCAGCTGGGATCGTTGCGATCGCGATGTAGTCATCATGAGCGAGGCCGACTTCATTGAACACAAGCGGCTTCTGAAGAAGGAGGGCACGTAAGATGAGCCGAGAAGAAATTCAGAAGACACTGGAGACTGCGTATCATGAGATCGGCCACGCCTTTGCGTATGTTGGGCAGGGCCTTTACATCTCGGCGCAGGCGTCTCTCAGCGAGGCAAACAAAGCCATCCATCGTGCGCACGACGCACTTGATGAGGTTCAGGACTAACCACCAACAAGGAGCAAACATGAGCAATCCTATCATCGTTCACGATCAGCCAGCCGCCGAGACGGCGGCTCCCCCAGTCACGCCGAAGCGCGAGACCATTACCATCGAGCGCAAGGACTGGCTTGAGCTGCCGCGCAACATCACTCTCAAGCGCTTCGTCAACACCAGCCGCGAGACGCACTTCATCGGCCAATACCGCGACGACAAGAATCCCGGCAACACGAACCCTCGCAGAGTTTACACGCTCGATGTCGTGCCGCTTGGGACAGAAGACCTCGCCGCGGCTGACCTTCCGCCAGTCTGGGAGGTTGGAGCCCACGAAGACGGCAAGCTGCTCTACAAGATTGTCACCAAGCGCGGACGCGCGGTCGCCGAATACCTGGGCGTCAAGGCACTCAAGGCGTGGCTCAACTACTGCGGCAGCCAGCGCCGCGGCAAGCAGAGCCACAAGCTCCACTGCAATCGCAACAAGGCCAACCGCCGCGCCCGCAAGGCGGCCGCTCTTAATCCTGTCAATCCTGTTAATCCTGTCTAAAAAACAAGGAGGACTACAAATGAACTTCCCCATCGACATCAACGCCGGTCAGTTCCTCGCCTTCGCCGCGCTCGCCGTGGCCGTCGGCGTCGCGTTTGGCATCGCGATCGGCATCAAGCTCTATGAGAGCTATGGTTCCGACAGCAAGCGGACGACAACAAGCGGCCGCAAGCTCGGCAGCTGCCTGGAGGTTCGGTGATGCCGGAACAGAAAGGCAAATACGTCCTCGTCAAATGCAAGATATGCGGCGAGTTCTTTCCGGCTCATTTCATGGGTGCGAAGCAGGCCAAGTACTGCGCGGGTTGCAAGAAAATAGCCTACTACCACCCTGGGCCGGACGAGGCGACGAAGCGTGCTCGGCGCGAGGCCAAGCGGCGTCAATCCATGCTTCGCGCCCGCCTCGCCCAGTACGACGCGCTTGCGCCAAAGCCGAAGATCGAGGTCATTGAGTGCGGTCGTGTCCGCATCGAACGGCGCGGTGTCGTGCCGGCGGGCGGACGAGCCGTAGCAGTTGTCCCCCATAATTAGGAAGGAAAGCCATGAACACCACAACTCAAGCAATAATCGCCCAGCTGCCGAAGAAGCCGATCCTCATACCGGCGGAGATTGCCGCCGCGTATGGGTTGGCTTCGGCGAACCCCATCCTTGCCGACATAAAGACCGGCAAGCTCGCGGCCAATGTCATCAATGGCCGCTACCTGATTTCACGCGATGCAGCAGAACGCTACATCGAGTCAAACGAATACGAACCCGAGGAAGGAAATATCTAAGATGAAGAAATCCAAAGCAACTCGCAACTCCAACGCGGTCGTCGTCGCGGAACCTATCGTCGCCGAACCGCTGCCTGTCTTCGAGGAGTGCGAATCTAAAGACGCCGCCGAGCGCGTCCGCTTCCACCTTTCACAAGCCCGCGTCGCCGGACGCGTGGCACTTGCACACATCATTGAAGCCGGGCGCGAGCTTGCGATTCAGAAGCAGCTGCTTGGCTATGGTCAGTGGTCGAATTGGTGTGACGGCAATCTTGACATTACCCAGAGAACCGCCGACAAATATATCGAGACTTTCCAACGCACAATCGGCGTCCAGCGGATTGCCCAGGGCGTGTCGCTTGACAAGAAGATCCTCAAGAAGGAGCTTGAGGCGGCGACGGTCGGCATGGAGGAGAAGACGGTGCGCCAGGCGATGATCGAGATCGGCGTCATCAAGTCCCACTCGTCCTGGGGCGGCAAGCGCGAGGGGGCGGGCAGGAAGGCGGCTGACGAGGCGGCTGACGAGCAGGCCGCGCTTGACGAGGTGGCGAACTCGCCCGCCTTGCTGATTGCGGCGATACGCGAGCCGATATCGACCGTCTACAAGGCGTGGCGCGAGCGCGACGTCTTCGCGCGGATCGACATGGAGGACCTTGCGCTTGTGACGGCCTCGCTCAATGAGCTTGCGGCCGCGGCGACTTCCGCTCTCAAGGCAAGGAGCAAATAGTAAGTTAAGAGTGGAGGAGTTATGAGTGGAGGAGTTAACTCACCCAATCATCCACTCACAACTCACCCACTTACAGAAAGGCTTGAAATGGAAACGCCATTGATTATCACCAAGGTTGAGATTGACGAGCTCCTAAAGCTGCTGCCGAGCGACGAGGCGCAGCGCACGCTCTCTTTCATCGACGCCCTGAAGGTCTTCGACCGCGCCGCCGACAAGAAGCGCTGCGCCGCCGAGATCGCGTCCCGGCTTGAGCCGCTTGGCTACAAGGGGATTTCGCTCAAGTCCCTCTACCGCAAGCTCGACCAGTTCAAGAAGGTCGGCGTGTGGGCGTGCGTGGACCGCCGCGTGGCGCGGCGCGTCTCCGCCCAGGGAATCGCGGCGAACCAGGTGTTCGTCGAGCACTGGCACTCGCGCGTGCTCATGAACCGCCGCAAGGTGAAGCCCGCGTGGCGCGCGCTCCTCCTCGATCTCGTCAACGGCGTCGCCATTCCCGGCGTCGGCACATGGCGTGAGCTTTACGCCGCGACCTACGGCTACCGTCCGGCTGAGGACGAGCCGTGTCCGTGGAGCGAGAGCGCGCCGCCTCCGGGCTGGTCGCTCCGGAACATGATGACGATTTCGCCGGACAAGTTCGCGCTCCAGGCGGCGCGCATCGGCATGGGCCAGGCGAAGATCGACTTCCTGCCGACGGTGCGCATGACGCGCGTGGGCTTAAAGCCGTGCATGGTCGTCGAGGTGGACGACATGTGGTACGAGCACCTCGTCATCTTCGGCGGGAACATGAAGCCGCAGCGCGTCGTCGAGTTCGCCATCATGGACCGGCTCACCGGGCACGTTTTCGGGCACCTTGCAAAGCCCGTGCAAGAGGCCGCGGACGGCACGCGCAAGACCTTGAAGTCGGCGTGGGTGAGGTATCTCTACCACTACCTTCTCTGCTGTGTCGGCGTGCCGGAGGGCGGATGCGTCATCAAGGGCGAGCACGGCACGGCGGCTGCGGACGATACGTTCGACGCGGCGCTCGTCGCGATCAACGCGCTCCGCGAGGGGGACGGTCGGAAGCCGGTCGTGTTCCGGGCTGGCTCCATCATCACCGAGCCGCTTGCGAAGGGGCTGCCGGGCGTCCAGTCGAAGGGCAACCCGCGGCACAAGGGAATGATCGAGCAGATGCACTCGACCCTCAAGAACTACGTCGACGCGATCGTGTTCGGCGGCGTCGGCGGCGGCCGCGGCGTGCAGCCGCACGAGGCGATCGGCATGGCGCGCGAGGACGCGGCGCTCGTGAAGCTCGCCCAGGCGCTGCCGAAGACGGCGGGGTCGCAGCTCCGGTTCAACT
>JAEEGF011774177.1_pt1 | contig 22256 bp, 22 predicted proteins | sample 9134171 | NCBI WGS metagenome assembly JAEEGF01 (sample SAMN16246542, study PRJNA631951) | gut metagenome | biome: gut microbiome; feature: rumen; material: AP-attached | host: Bos | place: Iran: Karaj | collected 2018-10 | reverse complement strand
CCAGGACTGGCTACTCCGCATCGAAATATGCGGTGAGAGGCTTTCTCGACACTATCCGGATAGAGCATCTGAAGGACGGGTTGAACGTGCTCGTGTTCGCTCCCGGCTACACCGAGTCCAATGTCCGCAAGGCCGCTCTGACGGCGGACGGATCCCCTCAGGGCGAGACCCCGCTCAAAGAGGAGAAGCTGATGAGCGCGGAGGAATGCGCTCTTCATCTTGCCAAGGGCTTGGAAAAGAGAAAATCCCAAGTCGTGCTGACCGGTCTTGGAAAGGCTACTGTGCTTGCGCACAATCTTTTCCCGAGACTGACAGATAAACTGACGTACGGCTACATCGCCAAAGAGACAGGCAGTCCCTTCAAATAGTCCAATGTTACCATGAGCAGGCCGGAAAGGAAAATAAACTATCGGATAGTAGTCCCTTTGGTCATGATCTTCGTGATCCTGACCCTTGTGTTCCCCAGGAAAGCCAAGTTCGCTTACGACTACAAGAAAGGCTCTCCCTGGTCCCATGAGACACTCTTGGCCCAGTTCGATTTCCCGATCCTGAAGACTGACGAGCAGTTGAGGGAGGAGAGGAGCAAAAACAAGTCGGCCGTCATTCCTTATTACCGGTTCCGTCAGGATATTGTCGACAATAGCCTCAGCGCTGTCGGCAGCATGGAGCTCGGAAAATACTCTTCTTTCCGCCCGCAGCTCGTTTCCGTGCTGGAGAGCATCTTTTCCCGGGGAGTCGTCTCGGATGAAGGGGTTAAACTTGACAAAGGGGCCGATCCTTCTTCAGCGGTCATTTATATCCAGAAAGACAAAAGAGCGGTGAAAAGACCGGCTTCCGAGGTTTATATGGAGTCGGAGGCAAGGGCGAAGCTCATGTCAGATGTCGCTTCAAAACACCCTCGTGTGAATGTGGATTCGGTCCTGAGGGCGGAAAAGGTCTATGATCTGGTTGTCCCGAATCTTGACTATGACTCCCGGACCACGGATCTCGTGAACTCTGAAGCCTCATCCAGGATATCTACCACCCTGGGTTTCGTCAATGCCGGCCAGCTCATCATCTCAGAAGGAGACATAGTGACTTCCGAGATTGCCCAGATTCTGGATTCCTACAAAGTCGAGTATGAGGAGAACATGGGGTACGGCGGGCCTAAGATATTCTTCTGGCTCGGCAACGCCTTGATGGCTTTCGTCATCACCGTGCTCTTCTTTCTGGTGATATATTTCCTCAACAAAAGGATATTCAAGGACACGCGGCGCTTCTGGTACTTGGTCCTGGTCTTGCTGATCAGCGCCCTTACCACAGTGATAGCCAATAAGTTCTTTCCGAAGTTCATGTACATGGTCCCGTTTACCCTGACGGCGTTGTACCTTGAGGCCTTCTTCAAGAACAAGATGATCCTGCCGCTTTGTGTCGTCTCCTTCATGCCTCTTCTGATATTCCCGGACAACGGGGTGGTCTTGTTCGTGATGTTCATCGTGGCCAGCGTCGTGGCTGTCTTCGCGTTCAAGTTCTTCAATCAGGGCTGGAGGCAGTTCATCACGGCGGCCATAGTCTTTGTCAGCCTTCTTGTCACGTATTTCGGCTTCCGCCTGATCGGCAAGGTCAGCGACGATCCCTATCAGGCGATCCTGTTCCTGTTCATCGGATCGATGCTCAATGTGGCCGGCTACCCGCTCATCTACCTCTTCGAGAAGATGTTCGGCCTTGTCTCGAACTCCAGGCTCAGGGAGCTGTGCGACACCAACAATCCTCTCCTGAGGGATCTGGAACAGAAGGCTCCTGGCACTTTCCAGCATTCGCTGCAGGTTATGAATATGGCCGATGCGGCCGCACGCGCCGTCGATGCCAACTCATTGTTGATCAGGGCAGGAGCCTTGTATCATGATATCGGAAAGATGATGAATCCGTCTTGTTTCATCGAGAATGACAGCCTTTCCGGCAATGGCCCTCATTACCACGACGGCCTTTCTCCGAAAGAGAGCGCCATGGCTATCATCAAGCATGTCCAGGACGGCTTGGATCTTGCCAAGGAACATGATCTCCCGGATCTCGTGACCGATTTCATACGGACCCATCACGGTACCTCCAACACTGGTTATTTCTACTCCAAATATCTCAGGGAAGGTGGAGACCCCAACGATGTGGACTGCTTCTTCTATAAAGGCAGTAAGCCTCGTTCCAAGGAGCAAGTCATATTGATGATCTGCGACAGCGTGGAGGCTGCTTCCCGGACTCTCAAGGACAACTCGCCGGAGACCTTCTCCGAGTTTGTTGAGAACATCGTGGAGGGCAAGATAATTATAGGACAGCTTGACGAGGCTGACATCACCATCAAGCAGCTCAACACCGTCAAGGAAGTCCTCAAGAGCTACCTCTCGCAACTCTATCACGAGAGAGTGCTCTACCCAACAGTAAATAAATAATAAATAATTTATAAAGTATTATGGAAGTAATTAAGAATCAAATTGATGATCTGAACATCGAAGTGACAGTCACCCTCAAGGCGGATGATTATGCCGAGCAGGAGAAAAAAAGACTTGCCGCCTACAGGAGGCAAGCCGATTTCAAGGGTTTCCGTAAAGGAATGGTCCCTGCCCAGCTTGTGAAGAAGATCTACGGTGATCAGGCACTTTACGAGACCATCAATGGGATTGTCTCGGAGCAGCTCGACAAGTTTATCAAGGATAACGACCTGCATATCCTCGGAGAGCCTATCGGAAGCGAGTCGCAGAAAGAGAACGAGTGGGTCGACGGTGCTGATTTCGAGTTCAAGTTTGACCTCGGTCTTTCACCGAAGCTTGATTTTGAGGTTTCCAAGGATGACAAGCTGCCTTACTACAAGATCAATGTCACCGAGGACGCCAAGGCCAAGATGAAGGAGAACATCCTCCGTCAGTACGGACAGCTTGAGGAAGGCGAGGCCGCCGGTGAGGATGACTATGTGGTGGTCGATTTCAAGCAGGGCGAGAAAGTTGTCGAAGGAGCTTATGTTTCTGTCAATAAGGTTGATGGTACAGCCAAGAAGAAGTTCCTCGGAGCCAAGGTCGACGACAAGTTCACCGTCGATGTCAACAAGGCTTTCACCAATGAGACAGACCGCGCCGCCATGCTCAAGGTCAAGAAGGAAGAGCTCGCGGAGCTGGATCCGAAATGGGAGGCCATTGTGGTTAACGTCAAGACTTTCGTTCCTGCCACCGAGAGCCAGGAGACTTACGACAAGGTTTTCGGAAAGGATGTTGTGAAGACCACCGAGGAGTTTGACGCCAAGATCGCCGAGAGGCTTGAGAACGAGTACAAGCAGGAGGCTGATTACAAGCTTTCCCAGGACATCCGCAAGTTCTTTGTTGACAAGGCTGGTGTCCAGGTTCCTGAGGCTTTCCTCAAGAGGTGGCTCTATGAGAGCAACAAGGAGAAATTCACCAAGGAAGATGTCGACAAGGAGTTTGACGCCTTCCTGGGCGATTTCCGCTGGCAGCTTGTCCGCGGTTACCTCATGAAGAAGTTTGACCTCAAGATCGAGGATAAGGACATGGTCGACGCCGCCAAGGCCTATGCCTCCTACCAGTACGCCATGTACGGGATGGGCAACGTTCCAGAGCAGTTCATCACCGATGCTGCCATGAACATCCTCAAAGACGAGCGTCAGATTCGCAATATTGAGGAGAGCGTTGAGAATGAGAAGGTTATCGCGGCTATCAAAGAGAAGGTAACCCTCCAGAGCAAAAAGATCTCTGAGGATAAATTCCGCGCCTTATAATTATGGACGAGTTCAAGAAATACGCGGTCAAAGGCATGGGGCTCAGCTCCATGACCCTTGATCGTTACCAGAGGGCCCTTCGACAGGCTAATGGTGTCACGACTGACGCCTACATCAACCCCACGATCATTGAGGAAAGAAAGCTCAATGTCGCGTCAATGGATGTTTTCAGCCGGTTGATGATGGACAGGATCATATTCCTTGGAGTGCCGATCGACGATGATGTCGCCAACATCATCCAGGCCCAGCTCCTCTTCCTGGCTTCCACCGATCCGGGTGCCGATATATCCTTGTATATCAACACTCCCGGTGGCCAGGTGACCTCCGGCCTAGCCATTTATGACACCATGCAGCTTGTTGAACCTGATGTGGCCACCATCTGCACGGGAATGGCGGCTTCCATGGGTTCCGTCCTGCTTTGCGCCGGTGCCAAAGGCAAGCGTTCCTGCCTGCCTCACTCCAGGGTCCTCATTCATCAGCCTCTGGGAGGCGCTCAGGGCCAGGCTTCCGACATCATGATCGCCGCTAAGGAGATCGAGAAGACACGCAAGGAGCTCTACGACATCATTTCCCAGCACTCTGGGCAGCCTTATGACAAGGTCTTTGCCGATGCTGATAGGGACTTCTGGATGACAGCCCAGGAGGCTCTCGATTACGGAATGGTGGACGAGATCCTTTCCAAGAAATCGAAGTGATGGCCCAGAAAGGTTCGTCACAAAGACATTGTATGTTCTGTGGCAGGAAGGAATCAGAAGTTCCTTTCCTGCTTCAGGGCTTGGATGGTTATATATGCAGCGACTGCGTCGAGCTGGCTCATGAATATCTTAACGACACCGTCCGGGAGGCGGCCGCCAAAAGTTCCTCTGAGCGTATTGACGACAAGAACAAGCCGGCTGACATCAAGGCGTTCCTGGACCAGTACGTGATTGGTCAGGACCGGGCCAAGAAGATGCTCTCCGTGGCTGTCTACAACCACTACAAAAGAATCAACCACAACCTTGTCGACAAGCCAGACGACGGGGTCGAGCTGGAGAAATCCAACATCCTCCTCGTCGGACCGACCGGTACTGGCAAAACCTTGCTGGCCAAGACTATCGCCAAGATGCTCGGCGTTCCTTTCACCATCGTTGACGCGACTGTCCTGACCGAGGCCGGTTATGTCGGGGAAGATGTGGAGAGTATTCTCACCCGGCTTCTCCAGGAGGCTGATTTCGATGTCGCCAAAGCCGAGAGGGGAATAGTGTTCATAGACGAGATCGACAAGATAGCCAGGAAGAGCGACAACCCCTCTATCACTCGTGATGTCTCCGGCGAGGGTGTTCAGCAGGCTATGCTCAAACTCTTGGAAGGCAATGTGATAAACGTTCCTCCGAAGGGAGGGCGCAAGCATCCCGAACAGGAGTTTATCCATGTCAATACCCAGAATATCCTCTTTATCTGCGGAGGCGCTTTCGAAGGTATCGAAAGGCGCATCGCCCAGAGGCTCAACACTCAGGTGATAGGTTTCGGAGCTTCCAAGAAGCAGAAGATAGACAAGGAGAATCTCCTTCGATATGTCGACGCGCAGGACATGAGGGCTTACGGCCTCATCCCTGAGATCATCGGCCGCTTGCCTGTGATAACCTACCTCGACGCCCTGGACAGGGACGCTCTCCTTCGGATCCTGACGGAGCCGAAAAACGCTGTCTTGAAGCAATATGCCAAACTTTTCGAGATGGACGGCATGACGCTCAAGATAGGGGAGGGTGTCAAAGAGTTGATTGTTGACACCGCGATTAAGAACAAATTGGGCGCCAGGGGATTACGCTCCATCTGCGAGCAGATATTCGATGATGCCATGTTCGATGCGCCCTCTTCTGGCAAGAAGACCTTCACCGTAACCCTTGCCTACGCCAAGGAAAAGCTCTCCAATATAGTTTGAAGCCTGTTTCAAAGCACTTGTTGTGGGTGGTCCTTTTTGCCATTTGTGGTTGTCGTGGCGAGGTGACGTATTACGACAACCCTGTGATGGCAAGCGACTGCCCCGACCCGTCGATTCTGGATAACCGCGGGCGGGACGGGTATTTCTACGCCTATTCCACCAGAACCCGGTTGGGAGACGACCTCTGTCAGATCCCAGTCTACAGGAGCGGGAATCTTGTCGATTGGGGACTGGTCAGTGAAGCATTCCCTCCGGGAACAGCTCCTTCCTGGGAGCCAAAAGGGGCCCTCTGGGCTCCCGACATCAATTATGTCGACGGGCAATATGTCTTGTACTACGCCCTTGGTGTTTGGGGTGACCATGACCGCAGCGCTTCCGGTGTGGCTGTCTCCAGCTCTCCGATGGGACCATTCGAGGATCTTGGCATGATCGTCTCGATGTCCAACACTGGAGTGGGTAACTCGATCGATCCTAATTATTTCGAGGACACAGACGGGCGTAAGTATCTTTACTGGGGCAGCCTTCGTCACCCTACGGACAAGGAGGTCGGAAGAAAATCGGGAATATATGTGGTGGAACTCTCCAGTGATGGTTTGTCGGTGAAGCCTGGCAGCGAGCCTGTTAAGGTCGCCGGTGACCTGATGGAAGGCGTTTATGTCCATAAAAGAAAGAACTATTACTATCTCTTCGCTTCGGAAGGGTCTTGTTGTGAAGGTTCCGGGAGCACATATCATGTTGTCGTGGGGCGTTCCAAGAGCCCTTTCGGACCGTTTTTGAGCCGTTCAGGGAAGTCCATGATCGCAGGGGATGAGGGGATCTATGACGAGATTATCCTTCGTGGTGATCAGGACAAGGTCTTCTGCGGGACCGGGCATAATGCCGAGATCGTGACTGATGATAAGGGGCATGATTGGATGGCATATCATGCTTATTGGTCTGGAAATGAATACAAAGGGCGGTGCATGATCCTAGGACGGGTGTACTGGAAAAAGGGGTGGCCTTGTTTCGATAGAGGTGTCCCTTCCTCATCCGCTCCCGCACCGACATTTACGAAGAACCGGTCCAGTAATGTGGCTCATTCTGAAAAATAATGTAAATTTGTTGGAGGTTCAAGAATCGATTATGAAGAAGTCCAGCGATAGCCAGGTTTTAAGAACGCTCAGTCTGTTCTCCGGTTGCGGGGGAATGGATCTGGGTTTTGAAGGGGAGTTTGTCTGTCACAGGAAATCGGTTCCCTCCGATTCTGGATGGATTGAGAAGACCATTGGCGGGGATTGGGTGCTGCTGAAAAAGAACAGGTTTGAGACTGTTTTCGCCAATGATATTCTTGAAGAGGCCTACCTGACATGGAACCAATACATGAGCCGTTTCGGGAAGGATCCGTCCATCTATCATCTTGAGAGCATAGTAGATCTTGTCAAGCGTCATCGTGCCGGCGAAAAGGTGTTCCCTGAGAGGATCGATTTGGTCACCGGTGGCTTCCCTTGTCAGGATTTCAGTGTGGCAGGGAAAAGGCTTGGTTTTGAGTCACATACTTCGCATGATGGCACGAAGCTTCCCCAGGAAGTGCCTTCGGAGGAGAACCGCGGGAAGCTTTATTTCTGGATGAAGCAGGTCATTGACATCGTTAAGCCTAAGGTGTTTATCGCCGAGAATGTCAAGGGGCTGACGAATCTTGGCAATGTCAAGGAGATCATCCAGCGGGATTTCGCCCAGGCTGATGGTGATGGTTACATCGTGCTGCCCCCAAGGGTCCTTCATGCCGGCAACTATGGTGTTCCGGAGACCCGGGAGAGGGTGATTTTCATTGGAATACGGCGCTCTGCCCTGAAACTGGAGGTCCGGGCTGTCTTTGATAGCGATCAGATCCCGGCCGAATATGATCCCTATCCGGCTCCCACTCATAATTATACTAAAGACTCTACCGGTGTTTTGCCTTTTGTCACCTGCCGTGATGTGTTCGAAGGTCTCGCTGAGCCGGATGAGTCTCAGGATCTTTCTCAGAAGTATTATTCCAAGGCAAAATACATGGGACGCCATTGCCAGGGCCAGGCCGAGATTCATCTTGACGGACTCGGCCCTACGATCCGTTCCGAGCATCATGGGAATATCGAGTACCGCCGGTTGTCGGAAGAACATGGAGGTAAGATAGCGGAGGAATTGGAAGCCGGGCTTCCCGAGCGTCGTCTAACTCCGAGGGAATGCGCTCTGATCCAGACTTTTCCGCCGGATTATCCCTTTGTCTCTTATAAAGAAGACAGCAAGCGGTTCAAAGTTTCCCAGTCCGGCGCCTACAAAGTCATCGGCAACGCCGTACCCCCGCTCCTGGGCTACAACATCGCCCGCCGCCTCCAGACCCTATGGCCAATCTATTTTGGGTGATTTTCAAAATAGTGTCGAGGCGTGTTTGGTGAATTGATTGAGTATAAGCATGTTATGGCGTTTGGCCGCGAAAATATCAGCTTATTAATGTTGTTGTTTTCATAATGTGTTTCTGTAGGTTGTTGATAATAAAGCTATTAGTTCAATCTAGCATCTCTTGGTTTGAGAAATAGTAAGCTTATTCGGTTTGATAAAGTGTTATTATGGTTGGTGATATAGAATTAAGAGCTTTTCAGCAATTAATTGATTCAGTGTTAGCAACTCTTAGCGTAAGAGCGGCCGAGGACATCAAGAGATTCAGGGGGATGTCTCCTTCTGACTTGGAAGTGGAAGTGTTTCAGGCCATAAAAGAGGCCTGTAGGGGAGGCTCTTTTTTCCATGAAGATGAAGTGAGACTGGTTTCCGGTATGAGATTCCCTGATATTATTGTAGGGAAAAGCTTCGGGGTCGAGGTTAAATCGACCAACAAGGACCATTGGACTTCGACCGGGAGCAGCATCGTTGAGACCACGAGGGATAAAGAAGTCGAATGTATCTATTTGTTGTTTGGTAAACTTGGTGGCGGTACTCCGGAGTTTCGCTGTCGGCCATACCAAGATGTCTTGTCTGAAGTGGCTGTGACGCATTCTCCAAGGTATCGTATAGACATGACACTCGAAGCAGGTGAGACTATCTTCGATAAGATGGGCGTTTCTTATGAAGACCTTCGTTACTCCAAAAACCAGATAGCTGTTGTCCAAGACTATTATCGGAAAAAGGCATTAGCTGAGGGCCATCAGATGCCCTGGTGGATTTCGGAAGGAAAAGCTGAAGAATCTTTAGTTAACATGAACATCAGGTCTTGGAGGATTCTTTCTGCCTCTGAGAAATCCAACTTGGTCGCTCAACTTCTTGTCCTGTTTCCCGAGGTGATTTTCGGTGATTATGAAAATGCGGCCATGTGGTTGGTAAGCGTCCAGGGAGTAGTTTGTACAAATCTTCGGGATCCTTTTTCGGCTGGTGGACAAGTAAGACAGTTGAATGGTGTGATGTTGGATACCCCAATGCCGCATATCGTAAAAACCATTTCTGACAAATATCCTCTGATCGTTTCTCTGCTGAAAGACAAGGACTTCCTTGATCAAATTTCAGCGTTTAATCCAGGTTTGCTTCCTGACGTGGCCAGTAGGTGGATTGAACAAATCCAGTCATCACTAAGTCGTGTCGGTGTCAACATGCCTGTAAATTATTTGTTCGAAGAAGGTTTAATGTAAAGGTTTCATGGCGGACAGGATGACTCCGGAGCAGCGGCATCGCTGCATGGCAAGCATCAAGGGTGTTGACACTCGACCCGAGATGAAGGTCAGGCGCTATCTGCATAGTCAAGGTTTCCGCTATTCGCTTCATTCAAAGCGGCTTCCGGGTAGGCCGGATCTGGTGCTCAGGAAATATCATTCGGTCATATTCGTGAATGGTTGTTTCTGGCACGGCCATCCAGGGGAGTCCTGTTTCAGGAAGCCCAGTACCAATGTGCGGTTTTGGGAGGAGAAAATCCGCCGTAACAAAGAGAGGGATGCTGCTGATGTAGCTGCCCTTGAGGCACTTGGATGGAACGTTATCACAGTCTGGGAGTGCGAGCTTAACAAAAAGCGCTTCGAGCAGACGATGTCCCGCCTAGTCTCAAACCTCAAAATGAGGCTTGAAGTAGAGCATATTCATAGCATCCCTCTCTCCGTCAGGAAATTATCCCATCAGGATCCATCGGCCTTGTGACTACCTGCTTCTTCCTCGTCAGGAACGCCTGCAGGAGGTATATTCCAGCGATACATGCGCCCACGCCGTAGGCTGGCGCCCCGGTTGCGTTCGCCATTGGTGAGACGATGAGAGGGGAGAGGAACTGCCCGAGGTAGAGAGCTGCGGAGAGTAACGGCATCACCGTCGTGGCAGCTTCTTTCCCGGCTTTGAGGGAACCGATCGTGTTGAGGTAGGGGACTCCGATTCCGTTGGCTATTCCGATAATGGCCGATCCGGCGAGAAGCAACCAGAGGCCGTTGCCGGACGCGAGGCAGAGATACCCGGCCAGGAAGCCGACAGGGGCCACGTATTTGAGTTGTCTCGGGAAACTGTTCATCAGCGGTCCGAAGGCCACTCCCGCGAGGAAGGCCACCACATCCAGCCCGACCATGACGAGGGTGACACCAGTGCCTGAAAGCGTCCCGGAGGCTGTAAGGGCGAAGTTTGTCGGGTAAATGAAGAACAGGATCATCACAAGGAACATACCGACCACGGAAGGATGGAAACGCTTCAGTAGGGTAAGTGAGATCCCGCCTCGACCGGTGAGTCTCTCGTTCGGGAGGAACAATGTGACCAGGATCACGGCGACCAGCCCCAGGAGATAGACGAGGAAAGCGTAGTTCCAACTTATTCCTGCCAGTATCCCTGCCAGGAAGGTTGCCACGACTCCACCCATCTGGTTCATGGCGGCGGAAAGGCCCATAAGGCCGGCCTGCTCCTCCGGAGGAAAATAAAAGGCCAGAAGCCCGGTCGAGAGCGGCATGATCATCCCCACGCTCACTCCCATCAAGGCCCTCATGCCGAGAAGGATCCAGATGTTGCCGGCGAAAAAGGCTCCCGCTCCGGTGACGACATAGAGAATCAGCCCGGTCAAGGCCAATGTCCTGGTCTTCATTAATTTACAGAGCCATGGGAACACCAGGTTCGTAAGGATTATGAATAGGGCCGGGAGGCTTACTATCAATTGGATAAGCAGCGGGTTCCTGCCTGCGAAATGCTGGCTGATGGCGCCAAGGGCGGGGGCGATGGCGGCTCCTGCCATTACTGTCAAAAGACTGATCGAAAGGATGGTGTAAAGCAATCTCCGTTTCATATCAAAAATGTTAAGTTAATATTCAAAACGGAGGTTACGGCTCTACCAAGCCGCGAAAGATTTTTCGCGCCGCGAAGATACGAAAATTTCTTGAAGTGCATGTCGGGACGACAACGCGCTATGAACCGTGTTTTGTATTCGCTTTGTTTTCAGATTATAAGTGAAAAGCCATCCCCTTGAAACAGGTGGGTGGCTTTTGTTTAGATGCCTTATTGATTGCTGTTTACGAATCACGACTCTAAGCAAGCGTGACTCTGGAAGCCGGTTAACAGCGGGCGGTGTTGGCGGCCGCTGTGGCGGCGGCCTGGGCGAAATCTTTTCCGGAGGATGCGTAGATGATCCCCCTGGAGGAGTTGATAAGTAGTCCGCCTTTCGAGTTTGCTCCGGCGGCGATGACTTCCTCGGCACTTCCTCCTTGCGCCCCGACTCCCGGTACCAGGAAGAAATTGTCCGGGCAGAAGCTCCTGATTTCCTTTAACTTATCCGCTTTGGTGGCGCCAATCACAAACATCATGTTCTCGGGCGTGGAGATCTCCATCATCCTCTCCATCACAGCCTGGTAGAGAGGCTTCCCGTCCTTTCGCACGGTCTGGAAATCCACCGAGGAAGGGTTTGAGGAGAGCGCCACGACGATGGCGAACTTGCCGGGATATTCGAGGAACGGGGTGACAGTCTCGCTACCCATGTAGGGGGAGAGGGTCACGGCGTCGAAGTCGAACGTCTCGAAATAGCTTTTGGCGTACATGCGGGCGGTGTTGCCGATGTCGCCTCTCTTGGCATCGGCGATGATGAACTGCTCCGGGTATTTCAGCCTGATGTAGTCTACGGTTCTCTCCAGGATGGTAAGGCCATCGGAGCCGAGGTACTCGTAGAAGGCGAGATTGGGCTTGAAGGCGACGCAGTAGGGAGCGGTGGCGTCGATGATCCTTCTGTTGAATTCAAGGATCGCGTCAGGATGACGTCGGCAAGACCTGACGTACTCCGGAATCTTCTCATAATCAGTGTCCAGCCCTACGCACAGCATCGACCCCTTCTTCTTTATCTCTGAATATAGCTGCTCTGTTGTCATGTTAATCGTAATATTCATAGAATTTGGCGATGGACTCCATGCCGGCGAAGAATTGGCTGAGGAGGTAGCTCTCGTTGGGGGAGTGGATGGTGTCCCTCTCCAGGCCGAATCCCATCAGCAGGGGATCCGTACCGAGAATCTTCTTCATGTCGGCGAGAACGGCGATGCTGCCGCCTCCACGACTCGGAACAGGCTCAATACCATAGACTTCCGTCATTGCCTTTGAAGCGGCCTTGAACGCCGGGGAAGATATCGGAATCAGGAATCCCTCTCCGCCCTCGCAAAGCTTCACGTCGATCGAGCAATAATTCGGGGCTATCTTCTCAAGATGCTTTTTCAGTAGTTTGGAAATCTTGGCGCTGGATTGGTTCGGTACCAGACGCATGGAGATTTTTGCATGTGCCACCGAAGGGAGAACCGTCTTGGCTCCCTCTCCTGTGTAACCGCCCCAGATCCCGCAGACATCCAGACATGGCCTGATGCCTATCCTTTCGAGAGGAGTGTAGCCTTTCTCGCCCCGGAGAGCCTTAACTCCCACAGACTCCTTGAACTCATCCATGTCGAACGGTGCCCTGGCGAGCATGGCTCTATCGGCCTTTGAAAGCTCGACCACATCGTCGTAGAAACCAGGAATCGTGACTCTTCCGTCTTTGTCAATAAGGCTGGAAATCAAGTCACAAAGAGTCTGGATAGGGTTGGCGACAGTACCGCCATAGTGGCCTGAGTGAAGGTCGTGGTCAGGACCAGTCACGGTGACTTCGACATAAGCCATCCCCCTCATCCCGCAGTTGATGGAAGGAACTTTCTCGGAGATCATCGTCGTGTCCGAGACAAGAATCACATCCGATTTCAGCCAGGATTTGTTTTGCTTGACCCAGGCGGGCAGGGAAGGGCTGCTGATCTCCTCCTCGCCCTCGAAGATGAACTTGACATTGTGACGCAGCTTGCCGGTCTTGACAAGATATTCAAAGGCCTTTATGTGCATGAATAGCTGGCCTTTGTCGTCGTTCGCCCCGCGGGCGTAGATGGCGTCCCGTCCGGTCGGGTCTTTCTTGATTACAGGCTCGAACGGGGCAGTGTCCCATTTCTCGAGCGGCTCCGGAGGCTGAACGTCATAATGGCCATAGACCATCACTGTCTTAAGTTTCGGGTCGATTATCTTTTTCCCGAACACGACCGGGTTGCCGTCGCTCGGATAGACTCCGGCCTCGTCGGCACCGGCTTCCACAAGCAGGGCCGCCAGCCTTTCGGCGCAGCGGCGCATATCCTCCTTGTGCTCCTTCTTCGCACTGATTGAAGGGATCCTCAAAAGGGAGAACAGCTCCTCGTAGAAGCGTTCCTTGTTTTCCTGTATATATTCTTTCATATCGCTGCTATTAAAGAGTCGCTACCCAGGCCTTTATATCTTCCAGTGTCGCCCCGTTAAGGGTCTGGCCGGCCTTCCAGTTGATTTTGGGATATGCCGCCTTGAATTCCTCGTTGGCCTTGTCGATCGTGCTTCCGCCGGAGGTGGCGAAGAAGATGACTGTCTTGCCAGAGAAATCATAGGCCTCAAGGAATGTGTTGATGATGGTCGGAGCGGTGTACCACCAGACCGGGAAACCGACATAAATGGTCTCGTATTTCGAGACATCCTCGAGGTCTTTAACTATCGCGGGGCGTGAACTCTTGTCCTGCATCTCAATAGTGCTGCGGGAAGTCTTTACGGTCCAGTCAAGATCCTCGGCTGTGTACTTCACCTCAGGCTTGATCTCGTAAAGGGTTCCTCCTGTGGCCTGGGCAACATCCTTGGCCACGGCTTCTGTTGTTCCTGTGGCTGAGAAATACGCCACAAGAGTCTTGCTCTCAATCGTTTCCGCATTTTTCTCGCTCTTCTTGCCAGTCTGCCCGCAGGCTGCCACAAGCGTCATTGTCGCCATGGCGGCAATCATAAAACTCAATGTTCTCATCGCTTTAGTGATTATCATTTTTCGAGTATTGCCTAAATCATACAAATATAACTAATTGTGACCACTTTCCCGGCGACTCGCATCTCAAATGATGGTCTTGAAAAGATAAATCGCCAGAAGGTGCAGGGGGTAAAAAACATAGAAGAAATACTTGCCGAGCACTCCTTTCATGAAACCCCTCTTGCCGTTGTACATACTGATCGGAATGAATGCGGTGCCCGCGATGTAGCGGGTTGAGAGCATGCAGCTTCCCACAATAGCTTGGAACAGTATATTCTCCCGCAGAAGATACAGCATCAATATGAATCCGTAACCGGCGCAGCCGTAGTCTGCCCTGAATACTATCGAGATGGCCAACAGCCCTAGAAGGGAGACTGCCATCTTGGTTTTGTCTTCTTTGAAATAATCAATGGCGCAAAGTCCCAGAAAACCCAGGAGAAGGGTGAAGATCACGTTCTGGCCAGGATAGGTCCAAGTGCCGCTATTGATCAGATTGAAAGGTATTTCCGATAAAAGGGCGAAGATCGCGAGATTCCGGCCATATCTAATCCTGGACCTTGTGTGGAGGAACCCTTCCACGATAAGGAAAGCGAAAATAGGGAAGGCAATACGCCCGAAACTCCTTGCGATGAAGTAGGGGGTGATCCAGCGGTGACCGATCTTCAGCAGATGCGTCATCATAAACGGGTCACCTCTCCAGACAAATGCCGCCAGATGATCCACAAGCATGCTAACGACCGCCAGAATCTTCAAGCCGCTGCCACTCAACCATTTCCACTTCAATCGCATATACAATCGTTACTATGGTTTAATGTTAGCGGAGAAACTCGGACATCGTTTTGGTGAACACATTACCGTAGTTCTCATCATTGATGATGATACTATCCATAACTTACAAAGTTAAGTAAAATCAAATAGATAGTCAATAGAGCGCCGCCATTACTTTCTCTCTCTCTGTCGTATAACTCCATGGCTTCATGGATTTCCTTTTGGAATTCTCTCCTTTAATCATTACTTTCGCGGACTTTTGTTAAAGAACCTATTAAACATTGAACAATGAAAAAGACAATTGTATTCATTCGGTCCTTGTGCATAGTGATAGCTATCTGCGCTGTCAGTATTCCAGTGTCCTCGCAGAGTCGTTCGCATGGCAGGAGTATCTATGGTGAATTGCTTGGACCCTCACAAGGCCTTGGTATTAATTATGACGCTCGCTTCAAGAAGGAGTCTTCCGAAGGATTCGGCTGGAGGACTGGTGCCGGAGTTGGTTATGCATATTCCTCAATTACCGCCATTTACAATATTGACGGAAATTATGTCGATACTTATAACCAAATGTTCCGCTTGGCTATACCAATCGAGGTAAACTACCTCCTTGGCAAGGGGCGTTCTAAATTTGAGTCCGGTGCCGGAGGGTCCATGTGCGTGGACCTCTATAGATCAGCTACTGGAGCGAAACCTAAATGCGCTGTGGGAATCATCCCTTATGTGAACATAGGCTATCGTTATGTGGCTGACAAAGGGTTCATGTTCCGTATCGGTGTGTCATCCTCCTATAGTTTCAATGGTGACAGAGTCGTTTTCTGCCCTTATATAGGATTCGGTAAAGAGCTTTAACACACAACCTTGCCCTGATAAAAAGTGGATATTATCCGCTTGTCTAGTGAACTATAGCGTTATTCGCGTAGAATTGCAACATGCGCGATAACTCTGAGACGGATTATCGTGGAGATGGGCGGAGTCGAACCGCCGTCCAAACAACGCCCCCAGCAGCTTTCTACACGCTTATTCTTCCTTTGGTTGTCGGCCGCGGCCTGCCGGAAGGCGGGCTAACCGAAGCTTATCCTTTAAATCTTAGCCGGCTTTAAAGGAGTCCACCGGAGCGTCCCTCTTGAATGATACCCCGAACTCGGAACATAGAAGGCGTAAAGTCCGCGGGATACTCGTCCTGGCCGCAGCCTTGGCGGCCGGGATTAAGCTAAACGACTTGGTCGATTAGGCAGCGAGCGCGTAGTTGTTGTTGGCAACTAAATTGTTAAGAGAACGGTTTTTACGGGCAGATCTCTCAGAAGCCCGGCGTGCTTACCACCCGGAATCATTGCTGTCAAAACCAGTACATCCCCAAAGTGTGTCGAAATATATACGGTGGATATTCTTAATTTGTTTCATCGGGAAATTGATTAAATTTGCGAGATTCTTCGCCGCGCTCAGAATGACAGGAGAAACAAGTTCAGAATGACAGGTACAAAGGACATATTCAATAGGACAGCTTTGCTGCTCGGTGAGGCCGGGATGGATGCTCTCTCAAATGCGAGAGTCATCATTTTCGGCATCGGGGGAGTGGGAAGCTGGTGCGCCGAGGGATTGGTCCGCAGCGGTGTCCGGAAATTGACGATCGTCGATCCGGACGAAGTCTCTGTCACGAACATCAACCGCCAGCTGATGGCGACCACCAGCACTGTCGGCCGTCCCAAAGTCGAAGTCATGCGGGAACGCCTGGTGGACATCAATCCGGATGCTGAGATCACGGCCTTGAAAACTGTCTACGAATCCGAGACGGCGGAGAGTTATGATCTCGATTTCTATGACTATGTCATCGACGCCGTGGATTCTCTAAAGAATAAGATCTTGTTGATACTCAACGCTTCCGCTTCAAAAGCAACCTTTTATTCTTCTATGGGAGCGGCGTTGAAGGTCGATCCCTGTAAGGTCAAGGTGGCGGAGTTCTGGGATGTGAGGGGCTGCCCTCTGGGGGCTATGATCCGGAAGAAGATGAGAAAGGCCGGGACCCTTCCAAAGAAGAAGTTTCTCTGTGTTTATGATGATGAGGTCCTGCCCAATCTGGGAGATGACGGGATAGTCGAGACTGACACGTTCAACAAGGCCCAGGTCAACGGCACGACGGCGCCGGTCACGGCGATATTCGGCATGACTCTCGCCGGCCTTGTTCTTGAGGATATTTATAAAAAAAGCCGTAGATGAGCCAGGTCTGGGATCCGTTGAGAAAGAAAATGGTCGCGCTGACGCCCGAGGAAAAGGTGCGCCAGTGGTTCATCGGGGTTTTGAGAGACAATCTGAAGGTGCCGGAACACATGATGATGAGCGAGGTCTCATTCAGGTTTGGTAGCAAACCTTTCAGGGCGGATATCTTGGTTTATGGCAGGGATACTTTGCCCTTGATGGTGGTCGAGTGCAAGAGGGAGGATGTTGAGATGGGAAGGGAAGTCCTGGAGCAGGCGTTGAGGTACAATCTGGCCCTTGGAGTCAAATACATAGTGATTACGAATGGCTTGAAGACTTTCGGATTCAAAAGGAGTGGGATGGACGGGCAAGAAATGCCTTATGAACAAATGGAGGTATTCCCGGACTGGGAGACAATGCTTGGAAATGATTGAATATGAGTGCGACAATAACACAAGGATTTCTTGACAGCCCTATTTTCGGAATAGTCTCCAGGGCAGCGGAGAAGCTCGGTGTCCGGGCCTTCGTGATCGGAGGGTATGTCCGGGACTGCTTCCTGGGCCGCCGCAATGATGACATCGATATTGTCGTCGAAGGTAGTGGGATCGAGCTCGCCCAGGCCGTGGCCGCCGATATCGAGGAGCATGAGCACCGCCATTGCAATGTCTCTGTGTTCAAGACGTTTGGTACCGCCATGCTCAAATGGCACGGGGCCGAGATCGAATTCGTCGGGGCCCGTAAGGAATCCTACCGTCATGATTCACGCAAACCTATCGTGGAGGACGGGACCCTTGAAGAGGACCAGCTCAGGCGTGATTTCACGATCAACGCCATGGCCTTCAGTCTCCAGAAGGATGATTTCGGAGCTCTGGTCGACCCTTTCGGAGGAATCAGGGATCTCGCGGCCGGTATCATCAGGACCCCGCTTGAGCCCGAGCAGACCTACAGCGATGATCCGCTCCGTATGTTACGGGCTATCCGTTTCGCGGTCAAACTCAGCACCCCTGAGCAAAGCTTCACGATTGTGCCGGAGTCTATCCGGGCGATGAAGGCGATGAAGGACCGGATGAGCATCCTGTCCAAGGAAAGGATTGTCGAGGAACTGAACAAGATCCTTATCTGCCAGCGTCCATCGATGGGCTTCCACTTGATGGACGAGACTGGCCTTCTGGAATATATTCTCCCGGAACTGCTTAAACTTAAAGGGATTGAATCCGTCGATGGTAAGGGCCATAAGGAAATTTTCTCCCACACGCTTCAGGTTGTCGACAATGTGGCGGCGGGAGAGATCGCGGCGATAGAGCAGGGGCGTTTGAAAGACTATACTCCCCAGGAGGACGGTGACGGCTTTGTGGAGTCGGTCAGGACTGAACCCTATGTGTGGCTGCGCTGGGCCGCCTTGCTTCACGACATCGGAAAGCCCTCGTCCAAGCGTTTCGACCCTTCAGTAGGCTGGACATTCCATGGCCACGAAGTCGTCGGATCAAGGATGGTCCCGAAGATATTCTCGAGGCTGAAGATGCCGCTCAACGAGAAGATGAAATATGTCCAGAAACTCGTCTCCCTGCATCACCGGCCGATCGCCCTTGTGGATGAGGAAGTTACGGACTCGGCGGTTCGGCGTCTCCTTTTCGACGCCGGCAATGAGATCGACGACCTGATGCTCCTGTGCAACGCCGACATCACTTCCAAGAATCCGGTGAAGGTTGCCAAGATCAAGGAAAACTTCGAGCTTGTGAAGCGCAAGCTCGTCGAAGTCGAGGAAAAAGACGCCATCCGCAACTGGAAGAATCCGATCACGGGGGAGTATGTCATGGAGGTCTATGGTATCCCTCCCTGCAAGGAGATTGGAATATTGAAGGAATATGTCAAGAATGCCATTCTCGATGGGGAGATTGGCAACACCTTCGAGGAAGCTGCCGCGTTCATGCGCGTCAAAGCCGCCGAGATGGGCCTTAAGGAAGCCGCGTCAGATAATTCCTAACTCCGTTGCTTTACGGATAAGCTCCGAGACATTCTTGACCCCCATTTTGGCATAAATGCGCTGCCTGTGGGTGTTGACCGTGTGGACTGAAAGGAATATGCGCTCGGCGATCTCCGATGCTTTGAGACCCTCGGCGCTGAGCCGGATGATTTGTATCTCCCTTTGGGTCAATCCGATATCGGCTATGCGCCGGCCCCTGTCGATAAGGATGTCTCCCACGTATGATGCCACCTCTTCATTGAAGGTTCGCGTCGATTGGGAAAGTTCCATGCAACGCCTCCGGATTTCCTCCGGTGGAAGGTTCAGCGCTTCAGAAGACAGCTTGTCGAGCTCTGTCACAAAAGACACCGTCGGGCTTTTAAGATCCTTCGACAATAATTCTATAATCTGCTGCCTGCTCGTGTTCAGCCTCTCCAGTTCCTTATTTTTCCTACGTACTTTTATTATCCGCTCTAATAGTATCGTTGAAAGCGCTAACGCGAGGAGAGCCAGCAAGGCCAGAATCGCGCTTTTGTACCGGTCCCGCTCGATCTGACGATCCTTCTCCAATACCTTGAAGCGTGTCTCCATCTCCTGAAGAGTCTCATCCTGCTTCTGTTGGATGTATTTCTGCATCCGGAACACATAGTCGTCATGAGTGTCAAGTGCCTTCTGAAACTCTCCTACGCGGGTGTAAAGTCGGACCAGGCGGTCGTCCAGAGCAGCCGCTGTGACATGGTCGCTTTCCTTAAGGGCTGACAGCGACTGTTCAAAGTAGTTTATGGCTTCCTCGTTACGGTCTCCCTGCTGGAACCATCTGGAGCGGAACATGATTCCGTTGCGTTTCAGGCGCGGGATGTCAAATGTGTCCGCTATGGCCTGTCCCCGGTCCAGCCACTGTCCGGCGGTGCGGTAAATGTCCTGGTCGATCGGGTCGTTCCAACGGTTTTTATTGATGTATAGCGAACCAATCACGTAACATGCTTCCGCCTGCTGCTCAGCGGCTTCCACTTCTTCGGCCAGTTTCAGGGCCTCCCTCGCATAGGCAAGGCCCTCGTCGTTCCGTCCGGTCTGGGGGGATATTTCCGCATAAGAGCAGAGTTTGGCTTTGGAGATCAGGATTTCGGCCAGTTCCTTTTTGAATCCGTGTTTCCGGGCAAGGCTTTCTGCCTGGATGGCTTTCTCCCATGCGTCCGCATCCCGGCTGGACATGATGTCGATACCTACCATGCATGACAGCGAGCGCGTCTCCCAGATGGCCTCACCCTCTTGCCGGGAGATATTCAAGGCTTCGAGCGCTTTCTCCATTGCGGTGTCGTACCTCTGGCTCCCGACCTCCCTGGTAGCTTCTTCTATGAGTCCGGAGATCTCTTGGTGAATCCCACTCTCGGGGGCGGGCGCTTCAGGGAAGCGGCAGGCGTTTAAGCTTGCCAGGAAGGCGACACAAAGCGGAATCAATATGCGTTTTGACATGGCCGAAGGATTATGTGCGAAAATACTCAGATTTGGCCAAATACCATAAAAATACCTGAGTTTATGAATGTTGGTGGTGTATATTAATGAAAAATCATTAATGGAATATCACTGCGAAAGCTCAAATTTGAAGGTTTTTAAAAATGCGCCAAATGAAAATGAAAGAGTCTTATTATTCACCCGAGGTGGAAGTGATGCGAATCAGCCCCGAGGCCGTCATCGCCGCAAGTGAAAAAGTTGAGGCGAATGTCTCGAATCCGTTCTCCGGTAACAAAGAAGAGCAGTGGTAAACTTTTTAGTTATGAATTTTCAGATTATGAAAAAGATAAATATTGTGTTTGCCGCCTTCGCCCTTATAGCGGCAATGGCGGCCTGTGACAAAGAAGAGACCCAGGGCTTGGAGAAAGTCAGGATCAATGTTTCCGTGAGCGATTTCGATCCCTCGACAAGGGCTCTCAAGTCAGGCTGGGAGAATGGTGACATTATCAATGTCTATCTGGACGATGTTGTCTCGCATACCCCGGACTTCACTCTGACCTATGGTGAGTCTGGATGGACCGCATCCGAATTGTCCTCTGTTGCCGTTTCCAGACTTAAGTCTTCCGGGAAACTGAAAGGCTTCTGGGAAAGTAGCAATTCGGCTGTTTCCGGAGAGGGCTGGAAAAGGTGGATGTCCGGAACCAATTATGCCTATTTTGATTTTCCAGATAAGAGCAATGCCTCCACGACAGGTGTCCAGACTTTTGTCACAGCCCAGTTTGGCGGGTTAGAATATAAGTATGAGGAAGGTACCCTTTCCGCTGAGATAATTGACTGGTATATCACCACCAATTTCCAATTGGTCGTGACAGGACTTCCTGCAGGTTCATACTCTTTATATACCGGCCAGTATACTCTGAGTGTTTGTACGAGTATAAGCATCAGCTCCAGTCAGGGGGACGTGTCCATGTATGGGCCTTCTTCAAATAGCTACAGGATAGCTGGCGTCCCTAATGCGGACGGAGTTGCGTTCGTGGGTAAGGTGTATCGTCCCAATGTCAATTTTGACTATGTTTTCTACCTGGTGGACAACAACACCGGAAAGAAGTACACTTTCACTAAAAAGACTTCGTTGCCGACTACTTCAGGTAAAGTGCTTGTCGGCGCCAAGGTCCCGTTCAGCAGTTTTACCGAAGTTACTACTCCTTAAATCAGAATCTCATGGAATCTATTATCAAAATGTATGAGTCACCCGATATGCAGGTGATCGCTCTAAAGCACGAAGGCGTCGTCTGTGGCAGTGACGTGGAAACCACCGGCATGGGTATCCCTTATGTCAATCCGTTCGGTGACACGACGGAACAAACTCTTTAAAAAGGAAATCATGAAAAAGACATTATTAATTGCCGCTATCGCGGCCATGGTCCTTGGTTGCGACAAAGAAGTTTTGACAGACCAGCCTCTCCAGGAAGAGGGACAGGCCTCATTGACCCTTGATTTCACGATTAATGACGGAAGTTCGCTTGACACTAGAGTAGTCAAGCAGGGCTGGGCACTTAATGATAAGATTTATATACTTTTTGACAAAGAGATCAACTATGGTGCGGACAATCCTGCACAGTATCTGGTAATCGCCTTTGCCGCAAGTGACTCAAAGTGGCATGTGGTATCGTGGTCTGCCGGGCTGGAGCGAAAAATCGCGAATAAGACATCGGGAACCCTTACCGCATTATACATGCCTAATGACAAGGTGGGAGGAACTATATCGTTTGAACACGGTTCATCAGAGCAATACAATGTGAAATCAAAAGATAGGAACGCAGGTAAATTCAAGTCTTTCGCATTAGTCGCGGAAAACCAAAATGACACCGTTTCTGGTGGTGTCTTAAAAGCGTCTTTGACATTGAAAGCGGCCAACACTACCAGTAGTTGGATG
>JAEEGF011857057.1_pt1 | contig 22258 bp, 17 predicted proteins | sample 9134171 | NCBI WGS metagenome assembly JAEEGF01 (sample SAMN16246542, study PRJNA631951) | gut metagenome | biome: gut microbiome; feature: rumen; material: AP-attached | host: Bos | place: Iran: Karaj | collected 2018-10 | reverse complement strand
GTTCGCAAGGCGCTGATCGCCGCCGACGAGAACCCCGATCATCTCGCGGTAATGCGTTTCGTCCAGAATCTGCCCGATCAGATCGCCGAGCGGGATCCGGCGGGAAAGCGACTGCCAGCGTTCGATCGTGTTCAGAAACGCTTCAACCTTCGGGTCCTTCTCCTTTGCCGCATTCAGGCAGTCAAGCAGCGCACCTTTCTTTGTGTCGATCCGGATCTCTGCAAGCTCCGCGTCGGCAAAGCCGAACAGCGGCGAGCGCAGAACCGCAAGAAGCGGGATGTCCTGTCTGCGGTTGTCGAGTACGGAAAGCAGGCTCATCAGAAGCTTGACCTCGATCGAATCGAAGTATCCGCCCGAGGACTGCGCATAACACGGGATGCCCGCCTCGGACAGCGTCTGCGCCCATACGCGCGCGTGATTCTTACTGCGTAAAAGCACGGCGAAGTCGCCGAAGCGGCACGCCCTCGTCTCTTTTCCGTCGGCGACCGGACGCTGCATACGTTCGAGGATCGTCCTTGCGGCAAACCTTGCCTCCGCCTCGGCGTCCTCCAGAGATTCCTCTTCCTCGGGATCGTTCTCGCGCGAGAAGAGGTGCAGCTCCGCCTTGCCGTCCGGCACCGGCGCGCCCTGAATAAGCATTGCGCGCGCGTCGTATTCGATGCCCGCGACCGCTTCGCGCATGATCGTGCCGAACGCCGCGTTCACCGCGTCGATAACGGCTTTGCCGGAACGGAAATTGTGCCCGAGGTCGATGCGCGTACCGTTTTCACCGTGAAAATCGCGGCATTTTTCGAGGAAGAGCGACGGCTCCGCCATGCGGAAGCGATAGATCGACTGCTTCACGTCGCCCACGAAGAACAGCCCGCCCGGCCGCGCGATGCGGTTCAGGATCGTTTCCTGCACGCGGTTAGAATCCTGATACTCGTCGACGATGATTGTGAGGAACCGCTCGCGGTATTCCGCGGCGATCTCGTCGTCCTTCAGGATCTCGATCGTCATATGCTCGAGATCCGCAAAATCCAGCGCGTTCTGCGCGCGCTTCGCCTGTGTGAAAAGGTCGAGATACCCGCGCATCAGCGCGTAAAACGATTTCATGACCGGCGCCGCCTGCCGTTCCGTTTCCAGAATCGTCTCAAACGGCACGGCGTTTCGCGCCGCCTGCTCCTTCGCAAGCTTCTTGAACGCCGCTTTTGCGTCCTGCACGCCCGCCTTTTCCTCGTCGGAAGTCCCGTTCGGGAAGCGCAGGGAATCCTTCATTTCGACGATCCCCGCAAGCGACGCGGCGTAGCCCTCGCGCGTGTCCTGCATCAGCGCGCCGCGCGCACGCGACAGGAGATCATAAAGAATTGAAAGAACCTTTCCATATTCCGGCGAAAGCTTGTCCGTTTCGCGCTGCAGCTCGTCGATATGGATCCGGAGTTCCGCCCGGTCGCTTTCCGTCGCGTAGGCAAGCTGCGCCCTCAATGCATCCGGATCGTCGAGCGCGGCTTCGTTCCGGTCGATCCATCCCGTCGGCTCCGGCTGTGCGGAAAGGAAGGTCTCGAACCCCTCCATCGTTTCGAGCAGGTTCTGCTCGCTGCCGAACGCAACGATCAGCGTACGGTAGTCCTCCGGACGGTCGTTTGCAAGCGCATCCAGAGCGGTCTCGCGCGTTTCGGCGCGGAGCACCGCCGCTTCGGTCTCGTCGAGCGTCTTGCACGACGGCGTCAGTCCCACGCGGAAGAAGTGCCGGAACACGACCTTCGCGCAGAACGCGTCGATCGTGGAAATGCTGGCGTTGGCGACCGCCGCCGCCTGTTCGCGGAAGTACGCCGCCTGCGCGCCGGACGCCTCCTTCGCCGCTTCCGAGAGGCGCTTCGATATTCTTGCTTTCATTTCGCCCGCCGCCGCGCGCGTAAAGGTGAGCACCAGCATGCGGTCGATGGGCATGCCCTCTTTCACCAGCCGGCAGACGCGCTCGGTGAGCACGGTGGTTTTTCCCGCGCCCGCCGCCGCAGATACGATCAGGTTCCCGGAAAGGGTGATCGCCCGTTCCTGTTCGCGCGTAAAGCTCATTTCGCGTCGCCTCCTTCCGAAAGAAGGTCGTCGAGCTTCAGCTTCTGCACGACGTGCGTGCGGCAGCCGAGCTGCCGGTCGAAGCGGCACACCGCGCCGTACGGACACCACTTGCACGCGTCCGCCGTCGGATACACGTCCGCCTCGCCGTTCAAAATGCGTTCCGCGGCGTCCGCCGCCGTGCGCATCGCCTGTTCCTTCAGCCGTTCCAGCGCTTCACGCGTCACGAGATCGCCCGAAAAGCCGTCCTTTTTGACGGCGAGTTTCTGTATGAGCTCGGATTTTTTATCGAACAGCGCGTCGCTTGCCCGGATCGCTTCCTCATCGGAAGCCGTGACCCCGGACAGCGGGTTCATCGGCGTTTCGTCGGGCGTTTCCGGCGCGTCGGCGGTCAACGGCATATAATACATGCCCACCGCCTCGCCGCCGAGCTGCTTCGCCGCTTCGAGATACAGCGGAAGCTGGATCGTTTCGCCGCTATGGAACTTTGTCGGATCAAAATTATGATTTCTGCCGGTCTTATAGTCCACGATGCGGAACATCGTGCCGTCGGCGCTTTTGTCGATGCGGTCGATCTTGCCGTATACCTGAATGCGCGTGCCGTCCGACAGCACGAGCGAAACCGGCATGAGCCCGTCCTCGCTTCCGAAAACCGCCTCGGTCGCCGCGATGTTGAACCGCCCCTCGCGGATCTGGCGCAGCACGGAATACACGCACCAGCGGATCATGCGGATGCGCACGATCAACGCCTCCCTCTGGCGCACGTTGCGTTCGAAGATGCCGTCGTTGTGCGCGGAAATCAGCGGCGGCAGGATGCGGTTCAGGATCGCGTCCGCCTCCGCGTTCGTCATGGTTTTGAGGTCTTTGCCCTCGTCCTGCGCGGTCTTGACGAACGTGTCGAGCGCGTCGTGCAGAAACGTGCCCACGTTGTCCGCGCGTTCCGTCGCTTCCTTGCGCTCCTCGGCGCGAAGACCGTATTTCAAATACTGCGCGAACGGACAGCGGGCGAACTGCTCGAGCCGGCTGGCGCTCATCATGGGCGCGTCCCCGTACAGCTTGTGCGCAAGCGTCTTCCCGAGCTGTGCCTCCGCCTTCGTGCCGGCGCGCGCGTCCAGAAGCGCCTTCGTCGGCTCCGCGTACGCGGGATCGGTTTCAAACCAGTCCAGAAGAACCGGCAGCTGTTTTCCGATATATCCCTCGGTGCGGTACGCGCGAAGAAGCTCCGACAGCGCCGAAAAGCCCACCGGCGGGTTTGCGGGGAGCGCGTCGCCTGCGGACAGCACGATCTGCGTGCGGTTTTCGGGGAACAGCGCTTCGACGGTTTTCAGAACCGGCGAAACGACAAGCTCGCCCGACGCGCCCGCGCAGGGGTACGAGAAGAAGATGCGCCCGGTCGCCTTGGTAAGCAGGGTGTAAAGCTGCAGGCGATCGGCGGCGGACAGCAGCGCCGTATTGCCCCATACCGAAAGCCCGCTGTTTTCCATGCGTTTTAGCTCCGCGTCGTTTAAAAGCGCGTCGTCGCTGCGCGCGGGCGGGAACACGCCCTCCGTGCAGCCGAGAAGAAACAGCACTCTGCTGCGGTTCAGGCGCGTGCGGACGAGATCGCCGAGCACGACCTGATCCGAGCTTCCCGGCAAAACCCCGATCGAATAGCTTGAAAGCCCTTCCTCGAGCAGGGCGCAGAACTCCTTTTGCCCCATCGGCACGTCGCCCATGATCGCGTCGATCTGCGAAAACAGCGTCATCAGCGTGTTCCACATCTGCGCATAGGTCTGCGCGTCCTGCGCTTCGCCGGTTTTCAAAAGCGCGTCCGCCTCGGTTTCCAGCTGTTCTTTGAGTCCCGCATCCCTGAGGTATGCGTATACGCCGCGGACCTTTTCGCCCGCGGTCTTGCCGGAGAGCGCGTCCTTCAGCGACAGCAGCTTCGGCACGATCGTTTTGCGCGCGCGCTCCGCCGCCTCCGGCACCTCGCCGATCGTAAGCGGAGAACTCAGCGCGCTGCCGAACAGACCGTAGCGCAGCAGATAGTTTTCAAGGATCTCGGCGTCGGAAGCGGACACGCCGGCGTAACCGCTTTTCAGCACGTGCAAAAGGTCGTTCACGTTCAGCGAAGCCGTTGCCGCGCGCACCGAGGACAGAACGAAATCGGTCGCCGCATGCCCGAGGATCGGGCGCGACGTGTCGAAAAACAGCGGGATGCCGCGGCGCCGGAACGCACGCTTCAACAGCGGCGCGTACGTTTCCAGCGAGGATACGACGATCGCGATATCGGAATACCGGAGCGTTTCGTCGTCCCGCACAAGCGTTAAGATCCGGTCGGCGGTCTGCTCCGCCTCCAGCGCCTGCGTGGCGTAGCCCGTGACGCGCACGGCGCCGGTCTCCTCCGGATACGGCTTCGGATCGGGCGCGAACAGTCCCCCTGCAAGGTGATTGAGCGCCGGATCGACCGGTACGCTCTGTTTTTCAAACGTGCGGACGGAAACCGGAAACCCGCGCTCGGCGCAGAACGCCGTAAGCGCCGCGGCACGCGCCTCCTCCGGCTCGAACAGCGAAAGAAGCGCCGGATCGGGCTCGGCGCGGAGCGTGATCGTGACATGCTTTGCGTGGGTGATGATCCCTTTCAAGAGCCGCATGACCTGTTCGCGGGTGCGGTCGAGGTCGTCGACGTAAACGAAGGTATCGGAAAGTCCCGCGTCCGGCAGCACGGCGAGCGCTTCGGTCAGAAGGTCCTGCGCGGTGAGATAGCGGGACGCTAAAAAGTCCTCGCTTTCGCGGTAGATGAGAAGGATATCGTGCAGCTTCTTATACAGCAGCGAATCGGGATCCATCGAGCCGAGCGCGGCGGAAAGATCGTCCGGTGTGATGCAGCTCTGCTTGAACCGTCCGATCCATTCGTCCATCGTCTGCGCAAAGCCGTTCGCCTGCGACACGCGCGAAAAGACGGTGAGTTTGCTGCGCTGCCTGTACGCGGCGCGGCGCAGCACCATGTGCCGCCCCTCGACGGACAGAAACGGCCGCGCGTGCCCGAACCGCTCCAAAAGCCGCTCGGAAAAGCGCTCGAAGCTGAACACTTCGACGCCCAGAAGCCCGCCGAGCGCACGGCAGAGCTTTTGCTCCGCGGCATACGTCGCCTGCTCCGGAACGAGCAGGATCGCGTGCTCGCCCGCTTCACGGTGCGCACGGATGCGCTCGTACAGCGCGGTGCTCTTTCCGGTGTGCGCGCCGCCGCGGAAGATCGTTAACGCTCCCATGCCGCCTCCTTAAAACGTCTCGGTGTGCACGGGCGTATAGACCATGCGCCCGTTTTCGTTGGTGCTTTCGAAAAGCACGATCGAACGCACGGTGAACGCCGCGTTCGGAATATGGATGCGGGAAAGGTCTCCGTGCTCGACCGCGCGCGCCAGCGTGATATGCGGCGAAAACCGCACCTTGCCGCCCGCAAAGCCGTACTCGAAGAGCGCGGATTCGAGCATCTCGTGGATGCGGTTCAGCTCGTCGAGATCGCCCGCAACACTCAAGTAGCTTGTCCGCGCGCCGCCGTGCGTGAACGAACCGAGCGCGCCGAGCCGGAGAACGAACGGACGCGCGTCCTTCACCGCCTCGTGCATGGCTGCGGCGATGTCCGCAAGCGCGTTGCTTTCGCCCAGAAACCGCAGCGTGATATGATGATTGCCCGCGGGCACGAAACGTCCGGCGGTGCTTGAAACGCGCAATCCCTCCTGCGCGGTGAACACGGCGCGCTGCACATCCTTCGGCAGCGGCACGGCGATAAACAGGCGCATACTTTTCCCCTTTTCGCATTGATACTGTTATTATACGATTTTTTCGCGGGTTTGTATAGGTTTCTCTTTTCTATTTTCGGAATGTTTGTTATAATATGATCGGAGTAGGATGAAACGTGCGACGCACGGCGTCCGTTCATGATGCATGGAAACCAAATTCAACGAATCTCTACAACCGAAGAAAAAGCGGCTGCTGCGGCCGGGATGGCAGGATCGGCTTCCGATCAAGCCGATCCTTGTCGCCGCGCTGATTCTGCTGCTCATCACCGTGCTGGTTTTGATCAACCGCCCGACCGCGACCGCGCTGTCGAGCCCCGAGCTGGACGTGATCCGCAGCGCCGGCGTGCTGCGCGTGGGCGTGGACGAAAACCTTGCGGGCATGTATCAGAACGGAACCGGTTATGAGCGCGCGGTTGCCGAACAGCTTTCCACGCTGATCTTCGGGCAGACCGAGGGACTTTCGCTGGTGCCGGTCGACCGGTATGCCGCGCCGTGGCGCATGGCGGACGGCGAGCTGGACCTTGTGCTGATGAGCATGCAGGAGTTTCCGCAGGACGGGTACGAGCGCAGCACGGTCCCGTTTTTCACCGACCGGTGCGTGATCCTCGCCTACGAGCCGTTCGATTCGCTGGCGAAGAAGACGATCGCCGTGCTCGAGGACACGCCGTCGGAAAAGCTGCTGTATGATTACCTCGACTCGACCGAGCCGGAAATGGCCGTGCACCCGTGCGCGGACTACTATACCATGCGCGTGATGCTGCGCGCGGGCACCGTGGACGGCGTGTGCCTGCCGCGGACGGTCGCCGTGACGTGGCACGAGTCGCGCACGCAGATCCTGCCGTTTGCAATCGGCTCGATCCCGTACTACGCGATCGCGAAAAAGGATTCCGTGCTGATCGACCTGTGCAACGAGGTGTTCTACGACTGGCATGTCGACGGCACGCTAGCGAGCTGGGGACGGCAATTCAACGTGGAATGGGGCGCGAACGGTTGACGGAACGCCCGAAATCCGGTAAAATATACAGAAAGCCACCTTTGCATCCGCAAAGAGGAAGGATTGTGAACTTTGAACTCTTTTTACAGCATTCACGGCGGTAAACGGCTGGAGGGCACGGTGACGATCAGCGGCGCGAAAAACGCCGCCGTTGCGATCACTCCCGCGGCGATCCTCGCCGGAGAACCGTGCGTTCTCGAAAACCTGCCGAACATCGCGGACGTGGAAAGTCTCAGAGACATTCTGCGCGGGCTCGGCGCGAAGGTCGACATGACCGAGGGCGGATGCATGCGCATCGACCCGTCTTCGATCGACACGCACGACGCGACCTCGAATAAGGTAAGCTCCATGCGCGCGTCCTATTATCTTCTGGGCGCAATGCTCGGCGCGTACGGCGAGATCGAGCTCGCCCTGCCCGGCGGCTGCGTCATCGGTCCCCGGCCCATCGACCAGCACATCAAGGGCATGCGCGCGCTCGGTGCGAAGATCTACATGGACGAAAGCCGCAACGTGCTGCGCGCGCAGGCGACGAAGCTCAAAGGCGCGGAGATCTTCTTCGACGTCGTTTCCGTCGGCGCGACGATCAACGTGATGCTGGCGGCGACGAAGGCGGAAGGCACGACCGTGCTCCAGAACGTGGCGAAGGAGCCGCACGTCGTCGACGTGGCGAACTTCCTGAACATGATGGGCGCATCGGTCCGCGGCGCAGGCACCGACGTCATCCGTATTCAGGGACGGAAAAAGCTGCACGGCTGCTCCTATTCGATCATTCCGGACCAGATCGAGACCGGCACATACATGATCGCGGCGGCGGCAACGCACGGCGACGTGGTGATCAAGAACGTGATCCCGACGCATATGGAGGCGATCTCCGCAAAGCTGATGGAAAGCGGCGCGCGCGTGATCGAAGGCGACGACGGACGCGACTTCTTCCTGCGCGTCACGATGAACGACCGCCCGCGTCCGGTGAGCTTCCGCACGATGGTCTACCCCGGCTTTCCGACCGACCTGCAGCAGCCGATGATGGCGTACCTGACCGAAGCGACGGGCACGAGCGTCATCACCGAAAACATCTTCGAAAACCGGTTCAACCACGTGAAGGAGCTTCGGAAGCTCGGCGCGAGCATTTCGATCGCCAAGCGCGTGGCGCGCGTCAAGGGCGTGGAAGCGCTGCGCGGAACGGACATCACCGCAAGCGACCTTCGCGCCGGCGCGGCGCTGATCATTGCGGGGCTGATGGCGGGCGGCGAAACGCGGGTGCACAAGATCGAATACATCGACCGCGGCTACGAATACCTCGATTCCAAGTTCAGAGCGATCGGCGCGGACATCCTTCGCGTCGACGAAGAATAACGGGAGGAAACCATGTATCTTGCTTCCGGATGGAAAGACTACGCGATCCTCGACGCGGGTAACGGTTTTAAGCTGGAGCGCTGGGGCGGCGTGACGCTCCTGCGTCCCGATCCGCAGGCGGTCTGGACGATGGACGGGCGCGCGGCGGACCGTGCCGACGCGGTCTATTTCCGGAGCAATTCCGGCGGCGGACACTGGGAATACAAAAAGACGCTGCCCGAGCAATGGACGATCGCCTACCGCGATCTTAAATTTATCGTGCGTCCGACCGGTTTCAAGCACACGGGGCTCTTCCCCGAGCAGGCGGTCAACTGGGACTGGATGCGCGAGCAGATCCGCGCGTTTTCGGCGCGAACCGGACGGCGGGCAAGGGTTCTGAACCTGTTTGCATACACCGGCGGAGCCACCTGCGCCTGCGCAAAAGCCGGCGCGGAGGTCGTGCATGTCGACGCGGCGAAGGGCATGGTCGCCTGGGCGAAGGACAACGCGGCGGCGTCCGGGCTCTCCGACGCTCCGATCCGCTACATCGTCGATGACTGCGTGAAGTTCGTCAAGCGCGAAATCCGCCGCGGCAGCCGCTACGACGGCATCCTGATGGACCCGCCGAGCTACGGCAGAGGTCCGACCGGCGAGATGTGGAAGATCGAGAACGATCTTTACTCGCTCGTCGAGCTGTGCGCCGAGCTTCTTTCCGATGACCCCTGTTTCTTTCTCATCAATTCCTACACGACCGGGCTTGCCCCGACCGTGCTTTCCAATGTATTGAAGCTTGCGGTGAAAGGCGGACATGCCGAAGCCGCCGAGATCGGGCTTCCGATCGCGCGCGGCGGACTTGTTCTGCCCTGCGGCGCAAGCGGAAGATGGACAAACGCATGATCGCGCCGCATATCCTGTTTGAAGACAACCACCTTCTCGTGGTCGAAAAGCCCGAAAACCTGCCGGTGCAGGCGGACGCTTCGGGTGATATTGACTTGCTTTCCGTCTGCAAGGCGTACATCAAGGAAACCTATCACAAGCCGGGCGAGGCGTATCTCGGACTCGTGCACCGGCTCGACCGACCCGTCGGCGGCGTCACGGTCTTTGCAAAGACGAGCAAGGCGGCGGCGCGGCTGACCGCGCAGTTTAAAGACCGCACCGCGCACAAGCGCTACGTCGCGATCGTCGACGGCATTGCTCCCGCACACGGCGAATGCGTGGACTGGCTTAAAAAGGACGAGAGCACCAACACGACGCGCGTGGTGAACGAGGGCACGGAGGGCGCGAAGAAAGCGATCCTCCGCTACCGTACGATCGCGCGGGAAAACGGCACGTCGCTGCTCGACATCGAGCTTCTGACCGGCAGACCGCACCAGATCCGCGTGCAGCTATCGAGCCGGAATCTACCGCTCGTGGGCGACATGCGCTATCATCCGAACGCAAAACCGGGCACGCAGATCCGGCTTTGGTCGTATATGCTCACGGTGAAGCATCCGACGCTTTCGGAACCGATGACCTTCTATTCGCTGCCGAAGTGGCACGAATACCCCGCGGCGATCAGGGTTCTTCCCGCGCACGACGTGTGCAGCGGCGTGTATTTCGACGACGGCATGCTCGTGGTCGACAAGAACGCGGGCGCGGAGGTCGAGGGCGAACTTCTGGGCGAGCTGTCCGCGCTGTTCGATCCGCTGTATCCGGTGCACCGGCTCGACGCGAACACCGAGGGGCTCGTGTGCTTTGCCCGTACCGAGGCGATGCGCGACACGCTTTCGGACGCGTTCTACCGGCACGAAACGCAGAAGATCTATCACGCCGTCGTCGTCGGCCGCCCGAAGGACGGCGCGTATACGCATTTTGCAAAAAAGGACGCGGATGCGGCGTATATGCGGCTTTGCCGCGAGACTGATCCCGACGCGCTCCGCATGGAACTTTCGCTGCGCGTGCTCGAAACGAAGCGCGACCTGTCCCTTTGCGAGATCCGGCTTTACACCGGACGCACGCACCAGATCCGCGTACAGCTTGCCGCGCTCGGTACGCCGGTGCTCGGCGACGACAAGTACGGCGACCGCGACGCGAACAAACGATACAAAAGACGCCGTCAGGCGCTGCTTGCAAAAAAGCTGACGGTGCTCGGGAAAACCTTTGAAAGCACCAAAGAACTGAACTGGAACGATTTTACGGAGGAAAAACGATGAACGCTTCTGAACGCTATGCACTCTGGATGAACAGCCCCGATATCGACGAACAGACCAAAGCGGAGCTTCGGGCAATTGAGAACGACCCCAAGGAGATCGAGGAACGCTTCTATACCGAACTGGAGTTCGGCACGGCGGGTCTTCGCGGCATTTTGGGCGCGGGCGACAACCGCATGAACATCTACAACGTCCGCAAGGCGACCGAAGGCCTTGCGCGGTACCTCGAGGAAAGCGTGCACGGACAGCCGCGCGTGTGCATCGCGTACGATTCGCGGCATTGCTCCGACCTGTTTGCGAAGGAGACCGCCTGCGTGCTCGCGGCGCACGGCGTGCAGGTCTTCCTGTACTCCACGCTGCATTCCGTGCCGCAGCTCAGCTTCACCGTGCGCGAGCTCAAATGCGACGCGGGCGTCGTGATCACGGCAAGCCACAACCCGCCGAAGTACAACGGCTATAAGGTCTACGGCAGAAGCGCCGCACAGTCCGCGCCGGACGAGGCGAACGCGATCACCGAGAAGATCCGCACGGTCGAGGGCTTCAAAACGGCGTACAAGCCGTTTGACGAGGCGGTCAAAGACGGCTCGATCAAGCTCATCGGCAAGGAGATCGACGAGATCTATTACGGGAAGATCATGACGCTTCTGACGCAGCCGGAACTCGTGAAGGAAAAGGGGCATGAGCTGAAGCTTGTCTATACCCCGCTGCACGGAAGCGGCAACGTGCCCGTGCGCGAGGTCTTAAAGCGCATCGGCGTGACGAACGTCACGGTCGTGAAGGAGCAGGAGGCGCCGGACGGCAGCTTCCCGACGGTGACCGCTCCGAATCCCGAGGATCCGAACGCGTTTACGCTGGCGTTCCGCTATGCGGAAAAGGTCGGCGCGACCGTCATCATCGGCACCGATCCGGACAGCGACCGGCTGGGACTTGCGGTGAAAAAGACCGACGGAACATGGGCGGTGCTCACCGGCAACCAGATCGGCGCGATCCTGATCCACTCCCTGCTCTCCTCCTACAAGGCGACCGGCAAGCTCCCGAACAGCGGGCTGATCGTGCGCTCGATCGTTTCCACACAGCTTGCGGACGCGATCTCCGAAAAGTTCGGCGTGGAACTAAAAGAGGTTCTGACCGGCTTCCGCTTCATCGGCGAACAGATCGCGGAATGCGAGCGCACGCACGAACGCACCTTCCTGTTCGGCTTTGAGGAAAGCTACGGCTTCCTCGCCGGCGGCTTCGCCCGCGACAAGGACGCGATCTGCGCGGCAATGCTCGTGGCGGAAGCGTGCGTGGTGTATCGTGAAAAGGGCATGACGCTGTACGACGCGCTGATGGAGATCTACGAAACCTACGGCTGGTATCGCGAAAAGGTCAAGTCCTACACGCTCGAGGGCAAGGCGGGCATCGAAGCGATCAAAAACGCAATGGTGCTGCTCAGAAGCACGCCGCTCGAAACGATCGCGGGCGTAAAGGTCAAAAAGGTCGAGGACTACTTAAAGCCCGAGCTGACCGGACTGCCCGCCTCGAACGTACTCCGCTATACGACGGACGACGGCACATGGATCGCAGTACGCCCCTCCGGCACGGAGCCGAAGCTGAAGCTGTATCTCGGCGCGCATGCGGAAACGGATGCGGCGGTCGAAGCGAAGCTTGACGCATACCTTGCCGACATGGACGGCACCCTTACGAAGCTTCTGGGACTCAAATAAGAAAAGGAGAACGGCTATGACGACTTTAACGCCCCACAACGCCGCAAGGCCCGGCGATTTTGCAAAGACCGTGCTGATGCCGGGCGACCCGCTGCGCGCAAAGTTCATTGCGGAAACGTATCTAAAAGATCCGCAGCTCGTGACCTCGATCCGCAACGTGTACGGCTATACCGGAACCTACGAGGGCAAGCGCGTGTCGGTCATGGCGAGCGGCATGGGCAATCCCTCGATCGGCATCTATTCCTACGAGCTGTTCAATTTCTACGGCGTGGAAAGCATCATCCGCGTCGGCTCGGCAGGCGCATATCACCCCGATCTCAAGCTCTTCGACATCGTCATCGGCATGGGCGCGTGCACGAACTCGAACTACGCCGCGCAGTTCAACCTTCCCGGCACCTTTGCCCCCATCGCGGATTTCGGTCTTGTACGAAAGGCGGTCGACGCGTGCGAGGCGATCGGCGCGCGCTACATGGTCGGCAACCTGATGAGCTCCGACGTGTTCTACGACGACGATCCGGAGGCGTGGAAGCAATGGCGCAAAATGGGCGTGCTCGCCGCGGAGATGGAGGCGGCGGCGCTCTATATGAACGCTGCGCGCTGCGGAAAAAAAGCGCTTTCGATCGACACGATCAGCGACATCATCGGCACGCACGAGGAAACAACGGCGGAACAGCGGCAGACCGCGTTCGATCAGATGATCCGCGTCGCGCTGTCCATTGCGGAAGCATAAGGAGGCAATATGATCAAACACATCGTTCTGTTCCGGTTTGAGGACCCGAAGGTCAATATTCCGATCGTGCGCGACTCGCTGTACGCGCTCGTCGATAAGATCCCCGAGATCGTTTCGATGCAGATCGGCGAGGACTTCATGCATTCCGGCAGAAGCTACGACATGGCGCTGCTCGTAGATTTCAAGTCGAAGGAAGACCTTGAAATCTACGACAAAAACCCCGATCACCAGAAGGCGCGCGTCTATATCCACGCGCACCGGCTGGATTCTAAAACGGTCGATTTCGAGTATTGATGGGACAATTCAAGGTCGTTTCCCCCTATGAGCCGCAGGGCGATCAGCCGCAGGCGATCGAAACGCTTGTAAAAAGCATCGACGCCGGCAATCCCCTGTCCGTGCTTTTGGGCGTTACGGGAAGCGGAAAAACCTATACGATGGCAAAGGTGATCGAGCGTGTGCAAAAGCCCACGCTCGTGCTTGCGCACAACAAAACGCTCGCCGCGCAGCTCTGTTCCGAGTTCAAGGAGCTGTTTCCCGATTCCGCGGTCGAGTTCTTTGTGTCGTACTACGACTACTATCAGCCGGAGGCGTATCTGCCCGCGAGCGACACCTATATCGAAAAGACGATCGACGTCAACGACGAGATCGACAAGCTGCGCCACTCCGCGACCTGCGCCTTAAACGAGCGAAACGACGTGATCATCGTGGCGTCGGTGTCGTGCATCTACGGACTAGGCGATCCCGCGGAATATCTGAAGCTGTCGATCTCGCTCCGCGAGGGCATGGAGATCGACCGGCGCGACGTGATGCGCCGGCTCATCGAAAACCAGTATCAGCGCAACGACATGGACTTTTCGCGCGGGACGTTCCGCGCGCACGGCGACACGCTCGACGTCTACCCCGTCAACTGGACGGACAAGGCGCTGCGCATCGGCTTTTTCGGCGACGAGATCGAGCGCATTTCGGAGATCAACGTTCTGACCGGCGAGATCACGGCGCGCAGGAGCCACGTTGCGATCTTCCCCGCCTCGCACTACGCGACGGGGCACGAAAAGATGCAGCAGGCGCTGCGGGAGATCGAAGCGGACATGGAAGTGCAGGAAAAGATGTTCCTCGACACGAACCGGCCGCTGGAGGCCGAGCGCATCCGTTCGCGCGTGCTGCACGACATTGAAATGATGCAGGAGATCGGCTTCTGCAGCGGCATCGAAAACTACTCGCGCTACTTCGACGGCAGAAAGCCGGGCGAGCCGCCGTACACGCTGATCGATTATTTCCCGGACGATTTTCTGATGTTCGTCGACGAAAGCCACGTCACGCTGCCGCAGGTCGGCGGCATGTTCCGCGGCGACCGCGCAAGGAAGGACGCGCTCGTGGAATACGGCTTCCGTCTGCCGAGCGCGCGGGACAACCGGCCGCTGACGTTCGACGAATTCATGGCGCGCGTGCCGCAGCTCGTCTGCGTGTCCGCAACGCCCGCGAGCTTCGAGCTGAACCGCGCGTCGGTCGTGGCCGAGCAGATCATCCGCCCGACGGGACTGGTCGATCCGGACGTGACGGTGCGCCCCGTAAAGGGACAGATCGACGACATCCTTTCCGAGGTCCGCATGCAGGCGGAAAAGGGATACCGGACGCTGATCACCACGCTCACGAAGCGCATGGCGGAGGACCTTACGGAATACCTCGACCGCATGGGCGTGCGCGTGCGCTACATGCACAGCGACATCGACACGCTCGACCGCATGGAGATCGTGCGCGATCTGCGCCTCGGCGAGTTCGACGCGCTCGTGGGCATCAATCTGCTGCGCGAGGGGCTCGACCTGCCCGAGGTGGGGCTCGTCGCGATCCTCGACGCCGACAAGGAGGGCTTTTTGCGCAGCGAAACGAGCCTGATCCAGACGATCGGCCGCGCCGCGCGAAACGCCGACGGCCGCGTCATCCTCTATGCCGACACGGTCACGCCCTCGATGCGCCGCGCAATGGATGAAACGGCGCGCCGCAGGGCGAAGCAGCTTCAGTACAACGCGGAGCACGGCATCGTGCCGAAGACGATCCAGAAGAAGGTCTACGATACGCTGCTCATCTCGCGGCGCGAAGAAGACGCGCCGGAAAGCCTCACCGAATGGCAGAAGAAGGAGCGCATCGCCGTGCTCACCGAGCAGATGCAGCAGGCGGCGCGCGAGCTGGAGTTTGAAACCGCGGCAAAGCTCCGCGACGCGATCCTGGCGCTGAAGGGCGAAAAGACGCAGAAAAAGAGCGATCTGAAGCCCGGACAGATCGGCGCGCACAAGCGCGCGCGGGAAAAGACGCACAAGTAAGCATGGAACAGAAGCCGAAACCGACAATCGAAGAACTGCGCGCGGTTCTGAACGCGCTCGGAAGAGCGGACGCGGATACCGCGCGGATCACCGCGTTCACCTCGGAAGAGGACGGCGCGGAATACGCCGTGTGGCGGATCGACGGCGATGAAACGGCCGTGCTGAAGCGCGCCAAGGCGTTTGAGATCGCGTGCTACGAAACGTATTTCCGCGACGGAACGCCGTACGTGCCCGCGCTTTTGGGGACCTGCCGGACCGGAGACGGCGACTGGCTTCTCACCGAATACTGCGAGGGGCGTGATCTTCGCCGCTGCGACCGGCCGCGGCTCGTAAAAGCGATCGACGCGCTCGCGGGGCTTCAGAACGCGTTCTGGCAGCGCGCGGATCTGTATGATTCCTGCATCACGATGGAACGAGCCGAAAAGGCGGTCAAGGACCGCGGAACGTATCTCGGCTCGGAAAAGCTGGAACGCGCGTACGCGGCGTTCGAGCGCGTCTACCGGGAAACGCCGCGGACGCTTTCCCACGAGGATCTGCTGCCGATCAACGTGCTTGCAAACGAAGACCGCGCGGTACTGATCGACTGGGAACATGCCGGCATCCTGCCGTACGCCGGTCCGTTCGCGCGGCTGATCGCGCACGGACGCGAGGACGAAGACGCGTTCTTTTATCTGACGGAGGCGGACCGCGATTTTGCGATCGGGTATTATTACGAGCGGCTGCCGCAGAAGCACGGGATCTCCTATGCGGACTACCGGCGCACGCTCGATCATTTTCTGTTTTACGAATACTGCGAATGGATCATGCTCGGCAACCGTTACGACGCGCGCGGCGACGAGCGGTTCGGGTACTGCAGCAAGCTTGCGGACCGGACGGCGGACCGCCTGCTGCAGTAAAACGAAAAAAAAGAAAAAGCGGCGGAAAGCCGCTTTTTTTATTGCATCCGGAAGACCGGGGTCGATTCGTCGAGCACCTCGCTCGCGGGCAGGTACAGCCGTGTCGAGTCGCCGAACAGACGGTAGTTGTAGAAGATCAGCAAAACGCCGTCGTATCCCTTCGGCACCAGCACGCCCTCCTGCCAGGTGAAGCGCAGCTCGCGGCCGTACCAGTCGGCCTCCTCGTTCGGGCCGGTCTTCTGCCAGCACTGCACCTGCGTGCCGTACCAGTCGGCGACGAACGGGCGCAGTCCGTTTTCGTCCTCGCGCACCGCGATCCGGTTGTCCAGCAGGTAATAATCGCCGAACGTGACGGCGCTCTGCGCGCCGTTTTCCTGCGCGTCCTCGCCCGCAAAGACGAGACGCACCGTCGCAACGTGCCACTCGTATCCGTCGCGCGGCGGGAAAAGCTCGTTTCCGTCGGTCACTTCGTAGTCCGTGATCTCGACCGTGCCGGTCACGTCGACGCCGCGGTCCTCGTACGACGCGGTGGTATACGGCGCGGGCACGCCGACCGTAAGCTCGTTCAGCGTTTTTCCGGACAGCGCCGCCGGCAGCGGCTCGCCCTCCGTGTATCCGCAGCGCGTGCAGACCGCGGGCGTCTGATACGTTGCGTCCGTCATGCTGTGCCCGAGCGGTTCGCCGCGCGTGATCCCGCAGCGCAGACACGTTTCGGGTTCCAGGCAGGTCGCCTCGCGGAATTCATGCCCGAGCGGTTCGCCGCGCGTGATCCCGCAGCGTTGGCACGTTTCGGATTCCGTGCAGGTCGCCTCGCAGAATTCATGCCCGAGCGGTTCGCCGCGCGTGATCCCGCAGCGTTGGCACGTTTCGGGTTCCAGACAGGTCGCGCCGCGAAACGCATGATTTCCGAACGTGCAGGTCGCAAAAAGCAGGACCAGCAGCACGGCGATCCCCGCCGTCCCGATCCCGACGCCCGTCCAGAGCAGGATCCGTTTCATTTGCGCCGTTCCTCCTTCGTAATGTTCGTTCAGTGTATCATACGCCCGTTTGAATTGCAAGTATGCATTCCGTTCCCCGCCGGACGCCGTTTCCTCCAAAAAAACAAAAAATCCCCCGAAGGGGGACAGAAACCGCGCTTACAGCGCGTGGAACACGATCAGCGTAAAGAACGCGACCGGCAGCGCGAAGCAGAAGCTGTCCGCGCGGTCGATGATGCCGCCGTGACCGGGAAGCAGGTCGGAAAAGTCCTTGATCCCCGCCTGCCGCTTGATCATGGACGCGCACAGGTCTCCGAACTGGCCGAACAGCGTGCAGAGGAACGACGCGATCAGATATACGTACCACGGGATCGGCGCAAGGTCCTTCAGGAACAGCCACGGCACGAACCCGAGCGCGGTGCCGAACACGGTGCCGAAAACCGCGCCTTCGACCGTTTTGTTCGGACTGATCGCGGGACACAGCTTGTGACGGCCGAACGCCCTGCCGCAGAAATACGCGAACGTGTCGCAGCCTGCCGCGGCGAACAGCGTGATGCAGAATACCGGATAGAACATCGCGTCGGCCTGCACGGAAAGATAGCAGAAGCCGAGGAACAGCAGCCCAGGATAAAAGCAGACGATGAATGAGCCGAGCACGTCCCGCATCGGGACCTTTCCGAACAGCGCGGCGAGCATGCCGAGCATGACGATGAGGCTGGCAGCGCAGAGGATGAACGAAGTCTCGTCGCGAAGGACGAACAGCACGCACAGAACGAGCGAAAGGATCCGCGCGATCCACGGGGACGCGTTTACGCCCGTTTCCCGCAGCGCGTCGGACATTTCGCGCGCGGCGAACCAGAGCATGGCGTAGAAGAAACAGATCCGCGTGACGGGACCGAGCCACAGACAAACTGCCAGAAGCGCGATCAGGATCGTTCCCGTGATGACGCGCGTCAGCGTTCCGCTTTTTTTCATGCCGCTCTCCCCTTTCCGACTTATTAAAAATCAGTATATCACAAATCGTTTTGCTTGTCAGCCGTTTTTTCTTCCGTTTCCCGTTTTTTTCCGCAGGCGCCCGAAAGCGCGCATCCGGCGCACGATCCGCAGCAGGCGCCGCCGCGCTTCTTTTTCCGCACGGCAAGGAACGCCGCCGCGCCGAGCGCGAGCAGAACGAGCCCGAGGATGATCCAGTCGACCGGCTTCACAGGCGGAACCCTCCGCCGATCCAATGCACGAGAAACGCCGCGACCCACGCGATCACGCACTGCGCAAGCACGACAAACAGCGCCCAGCGCCGTCCGAGCTCGCGCCGGATCGACGCCACCGCCGCCACGCACGGCGTGTACAGAAGACAGAAGGTCAGAAACGCCAGCGCCGCAAGCGGCGTGAGCGCGCCGACCACCGCCGCCTCCGAGCCGAACAGGACGTTGACCGTGGAAACGACGCTCTCCTTGGCGAGAAAGCCCGCGATCAGCGACGTGGACATGCGCCAGTCGCCGAAGCCGAGCGGCGCAAAGACCGGCGCAAGGAAGCCCGCGATCACGGCGAGGATCGAATCATGCTGGTTTGTGACGACGTCCAGCCGGAAATCGAACGTCTGCAAAAACCAGATCACGACGGTCGCGATCAGGATGACCGTGAACGCGCGCTCGAGGAAGTCCTTCGCCTTGTCCCACAGAAGCCGGAGCACGTTCTTAAGCCCGGGCAGCCGGTAGTTCGGCAGTTCCATGACGAACGGCACCGCCTCGCCCTTGAACAGCGTGCTCTTCGAAAGCAGCGCCGTCAGAATGCCGATGAGCACGCCGAGCACGTAGAGTCCGATCATGACGAGCGCCGCAACCTTCGGGAAGAACGCCGCGGAGAAGAACGCGTAGATCGGCAGCTTCGCCGAACAGCTCATAAACGGCGTCAGAAGGATCGTGAGTTTCCGGTCGCGGGCGCTCGGCAGCGTGCGGCTCGCCATAACGCCCGGCACGGTGCAGCCGAAGCCGATCAGCATCGGCACGATGCTGCGGCCCGACAGACCGATCTTTCGGAGCAGCTTATCCATGAAGAACGCGACGCGCGCCATGTAGCCGGAATCCTCGAGGATCGAGAGGAAAAAGAACAGAACGATGATGATCGGCAGGAAGCTCAGAACGCTTCCGACGCCATTAAAGATCCCGTCGATGATCAGCGAGTGCAGAACGCGACTGACGTTCCAGCTCGTAAGCGCGGAATCCACCGCGCCGCGCGCCGCGTCGATGCCCATTTCAAGCAGCGACTGCAGCCCCGCGCCGATCACGTGGAAGGTCAGGAAAAACACGAGTCCCATGATCGCGATGAACACGGGGATCGCGGTCCACTTGCCGGTGAGCACGCGGTCGATGCGGCTGCTGCGCTTGTGCTCGCGGCTCTCCTTCGGCTTGACGACCGTCGTTTCACACAGTTTTTTAATAAACGAGAACCGCATGTCCGCGATGGCGGCGGCGCGGTCGAGCCCGCGCTCCTCCTCCATCTGACAGATGATGTGTTCGACCATTTCGCGCTCGTTGTCCGTCAGCTTCAGCGCCTCGGTCACGTACGGGTCGCCCTCGACGAGTTTGCTCGCGGCGAAGCGCAGAGGGATCCCCGCTTCCGCGGCATGGTCTTCAACGAGATGCATGATGCCGTGCAGACAGCGGTGCACCGCGCCGCCGTTCGCGTCCTTGTCGCAGAAATCGGTGCGGCTCGGTTTTTCCTGATACTGCGCGACGTGCAGCGCGTGGCTGACGAGCTCGTCGACGCCCTCGTTTTTCGCCGCGGAGATCGGAACGACCGGGATGCCCAGAAGCTGTTCCATTTCGTTGATGCGGATCGAGCCGCCGTTGCCGCGCATCTCGTCCATCATGTTCAGCGCGAGCACCATCGGCACGTCGAGCTCCATCAGCTGCAGCGTCAGGTACAGGTTGCGTTCGATGTTCGTCGCGTCGACGATGTTGATGATGCCGGTCGGCTTTTCGTCCAGTATGAACCGGCGTGAAATGCGCTCCTCGTCGGAGTACGGCGACAGCGAATAGATGCCGGGCAGATCGGTGATCTCGGTCTCCGGATGGTTGCGGATCGCGCCGCCCTTGCGGTCGACGGTGACGCCCGGGAAGTTGCCGACGTGCTGATTCGCGCCGGTCAGCTGGTTGAACAGCGTCGTTTTGCCGCAGTTCTGGTTGCCCGCAAGCGCGAAGGTCAGCTTCGTGCCCTTTTTCAGCGGGTTTTCCGTTTCCTTGACGTGAAAGCGTCCCGTTTCGCCGAGACCGGGGTGCTCCACCTCGACGGCATACGGACGGACCGGTCTGATCTTTGCGGATTCGACGGGCCGCACGCCGATCTTTTCCGCGTCCGCAACGCGCAGCGTCAGCTCGTAGCCGTGGATGCGGAACTCCATCGGATCGCCCATCGGCGCAAACTTCACCAGCGTCATCTCCGCGCCGGGGATCACGCCCATATCCAGAAAATGCTGTCTCAGCGCCCCCTCGCCGCCGACCGTTTCCACGATCGCGGACGCGCCGGGCTTCAATTCACGCAGCGTCATACGTTCGCCTCCGAATCCTTCGTTCCGTTCGGAACTGGAAAGAGTATACCGCAAATCCCGGCCGGATGCAAGGCGAAACGGACGATTCTTTAGTCGGACGAAAAAAAGCGTCCCGAAGCGGGACGCTTTGCCGTCTGCAATGCGATCAGCCGTTTCCGCCGGCCGCGCCGGAAGAAGGCGAAACGGCGGGCGTGGTCGGTCCGACCGGCGCCGCGGTTTCGGGCGGAGTCGCAGCGGGACTTGCCGTTGCGGCAGGCGCCGCGCTCGCCGCAGGCTTCATCGTCGGCGCCTTCGTCGGCATCGACGCGTCGCCGCGCACGGAACAGCTGCAGCCCGCAAACGCGAGCAGCATCGCAAGCAGCGGGATCAAAAAGAATCGTTTCATCATGCGCATCTCCTTTCGGTTCTTTTCCGATAGAATGTCCCGCCGCGGCCGCGTTATACGCTTGCGGGTCAAAAAAAACTGTGGTATACTGCGGGCATGAGAGCAAGCGCCGAATTTGTCAAAACCGCTTTGCGGGATCTCGAAAAAACGCCGAACCGCGCGCTCGGGCAGAACTTCTGCATCGACGGCGGGCGGCTTTCTTCCTGTGTCGACCGCATGCGTCTTGAGAAGAACGTGATCGAGATCGGTCCCGGCCTCGGCGCGCTGACCGAGCTGCTGCTTGCGAAAAACGCGTGCGTGACCGCGCTCGAAAAGGACGAAACGATGGTCGCGTTTCTTCGGGAAACGCTTTCGCATCCGAACCTTTCGGTGCGGCACGGCGACGCGCTGAAATACCGGTACGCCGACGAAGCGAAGCCGTTTTCCGTCGTCGGGAATCTGCCGTACTACATCACGACGCCGCTGTGCGCGGCGGTGCTGAAGGCGCTGCCGGCGTCGTTTTACTGCATGGTGCAGAAGGAGGCGTCGGACCGGTTTTTCGCAAAGCCGAAAGACGACTGCTACGGCCCGCTTTCGATCCTCACGCAATTGTATTACGACGCGGCGATCCTCGACGCGTTCCCGGAGGACTGCTTTTATCCGAGCCCGAACGTGCAGTCCGTGTTCGTTGGCATGACGAAAAAGCCCGACGCGCCGGAGGACGATCCCAAAGCGCTTTCCGCGTTTGCCGCGAACCTGCTTTCGATGCGGCGCAAGACGATCAAAAACAATCTGAAGCCGTATCCGGGCGCGGGCGAGACGCTGAAAACGCTCGGCATCCCGCCCGAAACCCGCGCGGAGACGCTGCCGCCCGAAACGGTGCTCGCGCTGTTCCGGCTGCTCTGAGAAGCATCAAAAAAAGGAGGTCCGATGACCTCCTTTTTGATTTACGCGTTATGCGAGGCGATACAGCCCGGTGTATTTCTTCGTGAGATAATCCGTATAGTACGTCGGATCGAACGGCGCGCCGAACGCCTCCTCCATCAGTTTGACCGGATCCTTCATGCAGCCGAAGCGGTAGATATGCGCCGTGAGCCAGTCGACGATCGGCCTGAGGTTGCCCGCGCGGACGTTCCCCCATACGTCGATCTCGTTTTCCATGCGCCTAATGAGCTGTGCGCCGTACGCGCTGCCCACCGCGTAGGACGGAAAGTAGCCGAACAGTCCCGTCGCCCAGTGCGAATCCTGCAGCACGCCGCGGCGGTCGTCCGGCACGTCGACGCCGAGGTATTCCTTGTACATGCGGTTCCATTCCACGGGCAGATCCTTCGCCGCGAGAGCGCCGTTGAACAGGCGCTTTTCGAGCTC
>JAEEGF011343453.1_pt1 | contig 22266 bp, 15 predicted proteins | sample 9134171 | NCBI WGS metagenome assembly JAEEGF01 (sample SAMN16246542, study PRJNA631951) | gut metagenome | biome: gut microbiome; feature: rumen; material: AP-attached | host: Bos | place: Iran: Karaj | collected 2018-10 | reverse complement strand
CCGCCTTTGATTTTCGAAAATCGCTATCTATCTCATTTTCAGAGAAATGCAGTCATTCTCGTCAAAACTGATAAAATCGGGTATAAGCAGGAGTTAGCGCCTCATCCCGACAGCAAAGAGGCCTGACTGATTGACTATCAGAAGACCTCTATTTTTATTGTCCGTTTATCTTCCCTTTCATGCGAATAAGATTTGTTGAGTACGACAAATGGAGTACCCTATTTCAGTAGTTCCCTCAGGGCCGGCAAATACATTTAAGGCAGTCAACGCCTCACCCCTGCCCATCCCCTGACAAGGGAGGGGGGCCTATATGCGCCATAGCAGCAGTAAGGACAGGTTACTCGCGCGCGCGTTATTACGCGCGTGACTACAAGGTGCTTGCACCACTTGCACCACATCAACCTGATTACTTCTGCATTTCACGTGGAGCCCTCCTGTGAAAATTTCGCGGCCTCCTGTGAAAAATTTGCGGCTTCCTGTGAAAAAAAGTGGCCGCCAAATTTTGCTGAGAGGCCTCCGCGTTTCAAAAAAATGGTGCAAGTGGTGCAAGCACCAAACAGTCACGCGCGCGTATAAAACGCGCGCGCGAGAGAGTCTCCTCTTTCTCCGCCATGAATACTGGCATCGTTCATGTAGCACCTACTTTTTCAGCCCAAACAGCAGATGCAGCCATTGCCAGGGAGTGCGCTCCACTACTTTGGCTATCAAAACAGGACCATAAATGCCGAAAAGAACATTCAGCACAAAGAAAAACAAGAGCAACGACGGACTGTAAAACAGTTTTTGCCACAGAATAAGTTCTACTACACCTTGGAAGATCAGCGACAAGAGGTATATTTGATATATGTAATCCCTAAAACTACCGAAGAGGCCTGGTAGATATCTTGCAACAAGCCTGCAGAGGCTGATGATGGCCAGTATGCCTGTTATGCTGGCAAGAAACCAACAAACGAGAACTTGATAGAAGAGCACATAGAGAGCAGCAAACAGCAGCGTGGCCTTCCATCCATTCAGATAGTCATAAAGCTTGTATTTAAAGAAGAATATACCTGAGAAAAAGAAGAAAAGATAGTGATTGACAGTAAACAGGTAGAAATAGTTGTGTTCTGGCTCATGCGGTATTTCTACAAAGTGCAAGGCCGCACAACACAGCAGGAAGCACACCATGCCCTTGTTGCTTTTGCACAAATAGCGGAAAAGCGGATACATGAGCATGAACCACATTAGCACCATAAGAAACCAAAGGTGTTCTGACGGATGCCTATAATAGATGGCAAACGACAGTAGGAAGTCGGTTATTGAAATATCTGTCTGGGTCTTCACAAATGGTGCCATTGCCATCTTCAGAAGGTAATAAACCGTTACGAAGAACACCATGGGAACCAATATTCGCCTGACTTTATCCACATAGAGCCTACCCACAGGCCACCCTTTGTTAATGCGGCTCAGGAAGAGCAGTCCTCCTGACGTAAATATAAAGAGGGGCATTCGTATGGGGATAAAAGGATAGTTAACCTCTTCGCAGAGCGGAAATGACGCTCCAGTGGCTACATTCAGGAGTTGCACATGACATATCACAACCAAGAGGATGTTCAGGCCTCGTGTAATGGACAACCACTCTAAGCGATTCGACATGAAACAAAGAGGGGAGTGTAGATTAGTTGATGACTGCTATCTTGCACACCACACCTTTCTTGCCTTCATTAGTGGCAGTAGCCACCATATAGACGCCTGAAGCCACACGGCGGCCCTGGCGGTCGCGGCCGTCCCAAGTGAAGGTGCCGCCGTTGCTGCGCCCTTGGGCCACAAGTTGTCCATTGGCGGTGAGAATCTTCACATCAGCATTGAACGAGAGGCCGACTATGGTGATGAGACCGTTGTAGCCACTCACTACGGGGTTGGGATAGGCGTAGACGTTGTTCTTTTCCATCTCGATGGCGGCCTCAGTAGCATCGCTCATGTAGGAGCAGAGACCCTGATCGGTGCCGAAGAACACCTCGCCCGTTTCGGGGTCTATAGCTATGGAAAGAATATTGTCAGAAAGCAACGGACTATTGGCCGATGTGAAATTGAAGAGCTGCTCCATGTTGTCGGCGCTGATGAGATATACGCCCGAACCGCTCGTGCCAAACCATTTGCGTCCGCCACCATCAATGGCCATGCACGAAATGTTGGCCCCTGAAAGCAAATAGTCAGCAAAGTTGGTGCCATCGTTGCGTGGCACCTTTACCTGAGTGAGGTAGGTGTCGCGGGTGTAGAGGTTTTCGCGGTCAAGCATGAAGGGGCCCACCTTTGTGCCTACCCAGATGTTGCCGTCAAGATCTTCAGCCAGACAGTGTGGACGGTAGTCGCTGATGGTGGTGCCGTCCTGGTTCTGAAAGCTCTCGAAGTAGTTCACCAATTGCATGGTATTGGGGTCTATGCAATAGAAAGAGTCCAAGTCGTAGTGGTCGTTGATGAACCAAAGATAGCCTTGACTGTCGAAATACATGTTGACCATGTTGCCCAAGCTGTGTGTCATGCTTGAGAGGGTGAGCCTCATCAGTTCGGGAATGTCAGCCGCCGTCCATTGCTGCGTGGATGTATTCATCTTGAGGAGCGATGCCGTTGCCGAAATACTGTTCAGGCACCACACGTTACCTTCGGTGTCGTATACCGCTCCCGTGACGACTTGATATTCTGCTTGCTTGTTCAAATACATGCCAATGGGACTGTTGGAGTGATTGTAGGCATTCACCAGCTTGCCGTCCTTAAACTCGTACAGCCCGTTGCGTGCTGCGGCAAACACATGGTCGGGGTTGGCAGGGTCTATGGCCAATGCCATCACGTTGTGGTAAGAGGTGAGTCCGCTCACGGCAGTCATGTCTGTGTCCTGATAGAAGGTCCACTCACCGTTTTCAAGCAGCTGTATAGCTCCGGCATAGGTGCCGCCAGTACTGGTGTAAAGACGGCCATACCGATGAGTCATGAAGCCAAAATTGTTGCTCTTGGGGCCACCAGGGAGCAGCGTTCTCACTGTTTCTATATAGTTGTCCCAGTCGCTGTTGTCGGTGTCGAAGACATGTTCAGGTGCTGAGGCCACCGTCCAGTTGTGCGGGTCAATAAGGTTGCTTGCCAAAGCTCCTGCACTCACTGCGCCATCCTTTGTGCGTATATATATATAATTAGTGTCGAAGCCAATGTTGCTTACGTTCTTGTCGAGAATATACGACTCGCTGATTTCGCTCCGCTGCATATTCACCTTCACCACGCCAAAGCCTGTGGCCAAGTAGGCATATACGCCGTTCATGCAGATGCTGTTCACGGTCTTGTCCTGTGTCATAGACTTTGAATAGAGCGCACTGATATTGGTCACGTTTCCCCCGGCATCCATGAGATCGATATTCGAATTGTTGTATACGATGATAAGCCGGTTGGCAGCAGTGTTCCATGCAATGAGGCTGACATAGGTGTCGCTGAGGGCGTTCACCTTGTCGTAGGTACTGATGCTTTGGTCGTTCAGATTATAGGTGTAGAGGCTGTTGCTGGCGCGCACAAAGAGCTGATGTCCGCCCTTCACTATCTGCTGCGGCTGGTAATACGACATATAAGCGTGCCAAGTACCTGTTTGCGCCCTTGCGGGGCTAAATGACAAATGACAAATGACGAATGATAAACCTATCATCAACCATCTGCTAGTTCTATTCACTTTTCTCATTTCGTTTTTTGCCATTTGTCACTTTTTATTTATCATTTAGCGTTTCTGAGAAACGCGCACAGCTTCTGTGTGGCGCGGGCACGGTGACTTATCTGGTTCTTTGCTTCCTCGCCGAGCTCGGCAAACGTCTTATCGTAGCCGTCGGGGCGGAAGATGGGGTCATAGCCAAAGCCCCCCACCCCACTGCGCTCATGGGTGATTTCGCCTTCCACACAGCCTTCAAACAGATGCTCCTGCTTGATGCTGCTGCACCCACACGGACACACATCTTTCTTTTGTATTAACGCAAAGACAGTGCGAAATCGTGCATGGCGATTGTTATTATTTTCTAATTCACGCAACAGACGGGCCATATTGGCCTCACTGTCGTGACTTTTCCCCATGACAGAGCCATCTGGCGCCATGCTGGCATAGCGTGCACTGTATACACCAGGGGCGCCGCCAAGGGCTTCCACCTCCAGGCCGGTGTCATCGGCAAACACATCCATGTGATAATGTTGCCAAACGTATTCGGCTTTCATGCGGGCATTTTCTTCAAGTGTGGTGCCCGTCTCTGGAATGTCCACCTCGCAGCCAATATCGTGCAGCGAAAGTACTTCTATCTTTTCACCCAGTATGTGGCGCACTTCCTGCAGTTTGTGGGCGTTATTGGTGGCGAAGACTATTTTCATTTTTTATTTTCACTTTAATCTGATCGAAGCCCTCGCCGTAGACGCCGATAACACTGCTCTGCGATACAAAGGCCTGTGGGTCAATGCTTTTAATAATTCGGAAAATGTTGAGACTCTCACTCTTCTTGGCCAAAATGCAGAGCACCTTCTGCTCATTGCCTGTGTACCATCCGTGCCCGTCAAGTATGGTGACGCCATGGTTCAGCTTCATGCCAATGGCGTTGGCTATCTCCTGCCATTTCTTTGAGAAAATCATAAATTGCACCGACTGTCGCTGACGGTTCATCACGTAGTCGAGCATAAAGTTCTCTATGACCATGGTGCAGAAGCCGAACACCACTTTGTGCAAGCGCTCCAGTATGTCGCCGAAATGGGGTATGAACAAGCAGGAGCCTATGATGATAAGGTCGACAAAGGTGAGCACTGTGCCCAGCGACACGTTGTGGAACTTGTTGACCGATGCTGCAATGATATCTGTGCCGCCCGTGGAGCCGTTGTTCAGAAAGACGATGGCCAGCGCCGTGCCCGTGAGCATACAGCCAATGATGAGCGACATGAACTCCTGCCCCTCACCCAGCAGCTTCACATAGTTGCCGTTGTCATCCTGCGGAATGACCTCCTGCGCTATGCCCAGCATCAGCGTAAGCATAATGATGGCATAGATCGTCTTCACCAGGAAGCGCCATCCCAGTATCTTCAGTCCTATTATGAGCAGCAGACCATTGACAAGGAAATAGGTGTAGCTGATGGGGAAGTGTGTGGCATAGTAGACGATGGCACCGATACCCGACACGCCTCCCGTCACTATCTCGTTAGGCATGAGGAAGACGGTGAAGCCAAACGTGTACATTAAGAGGCCGAGGGTTATGCCAGCATAATCCCCAACCTCTTTCAGTATCAGCTTTCTGTCCATTCCTTATCCGCGAAGAACAATGTTCACCATGCGCTTGGGCACAATGATGACCTTCACTATCTGCTTTCCGTCGGTATACTTGGCTGTGCGCTCATCGCTGCGCACAGCCTGTTCAATGGCTGCGTTGTCGGCATCGGCGGCCACTTGTATCTCGAAGCGAGCCTTGCCATTGAAGGCCACGCCCATCTTCACCTGGCTCTCCACCAGATACTCCTCGTTCCACTTCGGCCACACGGCATCACACACGCTGCCCTCGCCTCCAAGCTGTTCCCACAGCTCCTCGGCAATATGAGGCGCAAAGGGGGCTATGAGCACCACGAGAGTCTTCATCACCTCAGCATTCTTGCACTTCAGAGCCGTCAGCTCATTGGTGGCAATCATGAAGGCCGAGATAGCGGTGTTATAGGAGAAGGACTCTATGTCCTGCGTCACCTTCTTTATGAGCTTGTGAAGGCTCTTCAGCTCATCGGCCGTAGCTTCCTCTGGGTTCTCCGTTTTGCTCTGTGCACTCTGTGTTACGAGGTTCCAGAAGCGGCGCAAGAAGCGATGGCTGCCCTCAATGTTGTTAGTGTCCCAAGGCTTAGACTGCTCCACGGGGCCAAGGAACATCTCGAAGAGACGCAGCGTGTCGGCACCATACTTCTCTACCACCATATCGGGATTCACCACATTGTACATCGACTTCGACATCTTCTCTATGGCCCAGCCGCAAACATACTTCCCGTCCTCAAGTATGAACTCTGCATTCTCGTATTCGGGGCGCCAAGCCTTGAAAGCGTCAATGTTAAGCACATCGCCATGCACAATGTTCACGTCGACGTGTATTGCAGTGGTATTGTATTTGTCTTTCAAGCCGAAGCTCACAAACACAGGCGAACTGTTCTCGCCTCCTTGGGCATCGGTTGAAACCACCCTGTAGACAAAGTTTGAGCGGCCCTGTATCATGCCTTGGTTGATAAGCTTCTTGAACGGCTCGTCCTCGCAAGCGTATCCACTGTCGTAGAGGAACTTGTTCCAGAAGCGCGAATAGATGAGGTGCCCGGTGGCATGCTCGCTGCCGCCCACGTAGAGGTCGACGTTGCGCCAGTATTCATTGACATCGCGCCCCACGAGGGCCTTGTCGTTCTTCGGGTCTTCATAGCGCAGATAGTAGGCCGAAGAGCCTGCAAAGCCAGGCATGGTGTTCAGTTCAAGGGGGAATACGCTTTTGTTGTCAATGTCAGAGACATCGACCACGCTATCGGTCTTCGTATCCCATGCCCACTTCTTAGCGCGGCCCAGTGGCGGCTCACCCGTCTCTGTGGGTTTGTACTCGTCAATGTCGGGCAGCTCCAATGGCAGACACTCCTTGGGAATCATGTAGGGCATGTCATCCTTGTAGTACACGGGGAAGGGCTCGCCCCAATAGCGTTGACGGCTGAAGATGGCATCACGCAGTCGGTAATTCACCTTTACACGGCCCAAGCCTTTCTCGGTGACAAACTTCTTTGTGGCAGCGATGGCCTCCTTCACGGTGAGGCCATTGAGCGAGAAGCCTTCAAGCGATGTCTTTCCTGCTGCGGGCGAGTTCATCACAATGCCCTCCTTGGCATCGAAACTCTCCTCGCTGACGTCGGCACCCTCGATAAGAGGTATGATGGGCAGGTTGAAATGGCGGGCAAAGGCATAGTCGCGGCTGTCGTGAGCCGGCACTGCCATGATAGCGCCAGTGCCATAGCCAGCCAGCACATACTCTGCAATCCAGATAGGTATCTTCTCGCCTGTGAAGGGATTGATGGCATAGCTGCCTGAGAAGACGCCGGTCACGGTGTGGTCTATCTGGCGCTCGCGCTCCGTGCGTTTCTTCACGTAAGCGAGATAATCGTCTACCGCAGCCTGCTGGTCGGGTGTGGTCAGTTCTTTCACCAAGTCGCTCTCAGGAGCCAGCACCATGAAGGTGACGCCGAAGATGGTGTCGGCCCTCGTTGTGAAGATAGTGAAAGAGGTAGTTTGCCCCTCACCTCTGTCAACCTTAAACTCCATCTCCGTACCTTCAGAGCGGCCTATCCAGTTGCGCTGAGCCTCCTTGATGCTGTCGCTCCAATCTATCTCGTCCAGTCCATCGAGCAGACGCTGGGCAAAAGCACTGACGCGCAGGCACCACTGGCGCATCTTCTTCTGCTCTACGGGGAATCCTCCGCGCACGCTGACGCCATCCACCACTTCGTCGTTGGCCAGCACGGTGCCCAGTCCCGGACACCAGTTCACCATCGTCTCAGCCAGATAGGCAATGCGATAGTTCATCAGCACCTCCTGCTTCTTCTTTTCAGTAAAAGCCGCCCATTCGCTGGCGGTGAAGTGCAGCTCCTCGGTGCCCAGAGCGCCACAGTTCTCGGTGCCCATCAGCTCAAAATGCTCAATCAGCTTAATGGTGGGCTGCACTTTATGCGATGATATGCTGTAGTAGCTCTTGAACATGCGCTGGAAGGCCCACTGCGTCCAGTGGTAGTACTTCGGGTCGCAGGTGCGCACTTCACGGTCCCAGTCAAAGCAGAAGCCTATCTTGTCCAGCTGCTCACGATAGCGGTTGATGTTCTGCTCAGTGGTGATGGCGGGGTGCTGTCCTGTCTGTATGGCATACTGCTCGGCGGGCAGTCCATAGGCGTCGTAGCCCATTGGGTTCAACACGTTGTATCCGCAGAGCCGCTTGTAGCGTGCATATATGTCGCTGGCTATGTAACCCAACGGATGCCCCACATGCAGGCCCGCCCCTGATGGATAGGGGAACATGTTCAGCACGTAGAACTTCTTTTTCTTCTCGTCCTCCACTACGCGATAGGTGCCGTTCTCCACCCATCGTTTCTGCCATTTCTTCTCAATTTCTCTGAAGTTGTATTCCATTGTAACTTTTAATTGATGTTTCTTCTTATCATTTCACGTCACGCACTTATCGTCACGTACTTATCGCCTTTGGGGTGCAAAGATAATCAAAAAACTTTAAATAACTAACAATCGAAGTGAAAATATGACAAGATTTAACCCAAAACCGTCATTAACTGGAGCGTACAAACCCAAAAAATCCTAAAAGGCACACGATTTTCATTTCATAATTATCCGCATTTATCAGCCACCGACGCCGAAACGTCTCAGCCCAACATCACAGGTCGTTTCTGGCTGCGTATATGGTAGCAGAGACTATCAGCACACAGAGGGCGCCACCGTTCCCCGGCAGGGAGCAACACCACCGTCCGTGTGGCTGCCATAAGCACTTTTTGTGGTTTTTTAGCAAATAAACTTTGCACGTATGGTGTTTTTTTTGTACCTTTGCACCTCCAAATAACAATAGAAGAAATGACAGACGAACAAATACTTGACGAGAACCAGCAGGTGATGAACGAGAGCGGCGAGAACTACTCAGCAAGCAACATCCAAGTGCTGGAAGGATTGGAGGCTGTGCGCAAGCGTCCGGCCATGTATATCGGCGACATCAGTGAGAAGGGTCTCCACCACTTGGTGAACGAAACCGTGGACAACAGTATTGACGAGGCCATGGCCGGCTACTGCACCCATATTGAGGTGACCATCAACGAAGACAACTCCATTACCGTTCAGGACAATGGCCGTGGCATACCCGTTGACGAGCATGAGAAGATGCACAAGAGTGCCCTCGAGGTGGTGATGACCGTGCTCCATGCCGGTGGCAAGTTCGACAAGGGCAGCTATAAGGTGTCTGGCGGTCTGCACGGCGTGGGCGTAAGCTGCGTCAATGCGCTCTCTACGCACATGCTTTCGCAAGTGTTCCGCAACGGCCACATCTACCAGCAGGAGTACGAAAAAGGAAAACCGCTCTACGACGTGAAGATAGTGGGCGACACCAATCTCACGGGCACACGCCAGCAGTTCTGGCCCGACCCCACCATATTCACCACCACCGTCTATAAGTATGACATCATAGCCAAGCGCATGCGTGAGCTGGCCTACCTCAATGCCGGCATCACCATCACCCTCACCGACAAGCGCCCCGACGAAGAGGGCAACATGCGCCAGCCAGAGGTGTTCCACGCCAAGGAGGGACTGAAAGAGTTTGTGCGCTATGTGGACCGCCACCGCACCCACCTCTTCGACGATGTTATCTATCTGAAGACCGAGAAGCAGGGAACGCCCATCGAGGTGGCCGTGATGTACAACACCGACTACTCGGAAAACATCCACTCATACGTCAACAACATCAACACCATTGAGGGCGGCACCCACTTGCAGGGATTCCGCATGGCTCTTACCCGCACGCTGAAGAAGTATGCCGATGAAGACCAGCAGATATCGAAGCAGATAGAGAAGGCAAAGATTGAGATTGCCGGCGAGGACTTCCGCGAAGGGCTTACCGCCGTTATCAGCATCAAGGTGGCCGAGCCGCAGTTCGAAGGCCAGACCAAAACCAAGCTGGGCAACAGCGAGGTGGCGGGCGCCGTGAACCAGGCTGTGGGCGAGGCGCTGACCAACTATTTGGAAGAGCACCCCAAGGAGGCCAAGCTCATTTGCGACAAGGTGGTGCTCGCTGCCACCGCCCGCATTGCCGCCCGCAAGGCCCGCGAGAGCGTGCAGCGCAAGAACCCCATGACAGGAGGCGGACTGCCCGGCAAACTGGCCGACTGCTCGGACAAAGACCCGAAGACGTGCGAGATATTCCTCGTCGAGGGTGACTCCGCAGGCGGATCAGCCAAGCAGGGGCGCGACCGCCACTTCCAGGCCATACTCCCGCTGCGCGGAAAGATTCTGAATGTGGAGAAGGTGCAGTGGCACCGGGTGTTCGAGGCAGAGAGCGTGATGAACATCATACAGTCTATAGGCGTGCGCTTCGGCGTTGACGGCGAGGGCGACCGCGAGGCCAACATCGACAAGCTGCGCTACGACAAGATTATCATCATGACCGATGCCGACGTCGACGGATCGCACATCGACACTCTCATCATGACCCTCTTCTACCGCTTCATGCCGCAGGTCATACAGGGCGGACATCTCTACATTGCCACTCCCCCATTATATAAATGTACGTATAAGAAGGTGAGCGAATACTGCTACACCGAGCAGCAGCGCCAGGCATTTATCGACAAGTATGTGGCAGGCGACGAGAACAGCTCGGCTCTGCACACGCAGCGCTACAAAGGTCTGGGCGAGATGAACCCCGAACAGCTGTGGGAGACAACCATGAACCCCGCCAACCGCCTGTTGAAGCAGGTGTCGATAGAGAATGCGGCCGAGGCCGACGAAATATTCTCCATGCTCATGGGCGACGACGTGGAGCCGCGCCGTGAGTTCATTGAGAAAAACGCCACCTATGCCAACATTGATGCGTAGGCGAAGCGAAAGGTGAATTGTAAGAATGAAAAAATGAAGAACTCGTGTTCTTCATTTTTTCATTCTTACGCTTTTGTTATAACGGTACTCCGTGGGCGACATGCCAAGGTGCTTGCGCACGTAGCTGCCAAAGTGACTCATGTTTGAGAAGCCCATACGCGCAGAAATCTCCTTGATGCTCAGCTCCGTGCTGCGCAGGTAGAAGCGTATCTCCTCCACCGTGTACTGCGCCACCCACTCTGAAGCCGTTTTGTTAGAGTATTTCAGGCAGAGCATCGTGAGGTACTTCGGCGTGATGGCCAGCTGGCCGGCATACACCGTGATGGGCTGCCGCTTCATGGGGCTGTTGGATATAAGGCTGAGGAAACGGTTGAAGAGCACCTTGCCCTGCGACAGCCGCTGCTCGGAATAGGCGGCATTACTCCTCTCCAACATAAAGCACAGTTCCAACAGGAAAGCCCTAAGCAGAGCCAGCAATATCTCGGCGGGAGCAGTGGGAATGTTGTGCTTCAGCTTTGAGCGTATCAGCGTGTAGTATATGCTCAAATCATCGCGGCATGCCTCTGACAAGGTGATCAGATTAAGATTGTCTATGTATACTGCCCTGTGCCACACGTCGGTCTTGTCGCGCAGCAGGCTTCTCACCAAGTTGTCGCCCACACACACCACCTTGCAATCGAAGTCTGTGCTCTGTTCATGACAACTAACGCGGACGCTAGGTGGACAAATCAAGATATTGCCTGCTGACAGCTCTATGCTTTGGCCATTAATTGTTAACTTCTGCCATCCTGAACAACAAGCGGCAATGAGGGTGGTCATGGGTTTTAGCGGATAGAGCGGCGATATGTCGTTCACATTGTCGAACACCAGCACATCACCTTCACTGTAGTCAACCATAAAGTTGCCCAGCTCTATATATCGCATTTGGTCTTTTTTAGTGAAGTAGGCCATAAGCATATTATGTTTAGTGTGCAAATATCACTATTTTTTTTCACATATCGCTAATCATAAAGTAACAAATTCTGTCTATATTTACCAATACTTCTTATTTCTGTTATATATTTGGCATTTTTGAACAATTTTTGTTCAAAACCAATAGCCTACTTTCTACAATTTGTTGCCAAAAAACTACAATCTGTTGCCAAAGAACTATCATCTTTAGCAAATTGTCTACAGTCTGTAGCCGAGCAGTCTACAGTCTGTAGGCATCAATCCTACAGTCAATTACCGTCAGTCTTTAGTCGTACTCAGAAACTGCTATCTGTCCTCTGAGCACGGCGAGCGCATTGAGAGCCAGCGCCTCCATCTCGTCCTCGCCAGGAAAACAATAGACAGGGGCCACCCATTCTATGCGCTGCCGAAGCCGGCTCACCACAAACTCAGAGCGCGCCAGTCCGCCAGTGAGCAGGATAGCATCCACTTTGCCATAGAGCACGGCCCCCAGCCCGGTAATGTTCTTGGCAATATGATAGACCATGGCATTCATTATCAACTCGGCATGCGTGTCGCCATAGTCGCGTATGCGCTCCTCTATCTCCTTCACGTTGGCAGTGCCCAAGTGGGCATTAAGGCCTGCCTTGCCCGCAATGCGCTTCAGCAGTTGCTTCTCAGTGTACTTTCCGCTGAAGCAGAGGCGTATAAGGTCGGCAGCAGGCAGGCTGCCGGCGCGCTCTGGCGAGAAAGGCCCCTCACCGTCGAGTGCATTGTTGGCGTCTACGGCTCGCCCATGGTCGTGAGCTGCCACGCTGATGCCGCCACCCAAGTGGCAGATGATGAGATTCAAGTCTTCATAGCGCCGTCCTATCTCCTTGGCAAAGCGCCGCGCTATGGCACGCTGGTTCAGCGCATGCCAGATGCAGATACGATTCATCAGTGGCGAACCGCTGATACGGGCATAGTCGTTGAGCTCGTCCACCACGCCAGGGTCGGCTATGAACGACCGGCAGCCGGGAATGCCGCTGGCAATGTCGTGAGCAATGAGGCACCCCAGGTTGCAGGCATGATTGTGCATGGCAATGCCCGAGTGGGTGTCGTCGAGCATCTTCTGGTTAATTTCATACACACCGCCGGCAATGGGCTTCACCAATCCGCCACGGCCTATCACGGCATCAAACTCAAGGGGCACACCCACACGCTCCAGCTCGTCGAGCACCAGCTGCTTGCGGTAGTCCTGCTGTTCTATCACGTCGTCGAAGCACGCCAACTCCTCGTTGGTATGTCCAATATTGCGCAGCACCACAGGTTGCTCGTCCTCATAGACGGCCATCTTCGTACTGGTACTTCCTGGGTTGATGACAAGTATTTGCATTGTGGTATAGATTTAAGACTACAAAGATACGAAAAAACGAATTATCAGCCCACGGTTTAAATATCTTTAACACTGAGAGGCGTATTTCTCGCGCGCGCGTGTTATTACGCGCGTGACTGCAAGGTGCTTGCACCACTTGCACCACTCAGCGCCTTCAAGCCATGACAATAAAGTGTAGTGTGAAACAAAAATGGAGGCCTCGCGCAAAAATTTGGCGGCCTCTTTTTTTCACAGGAGGCCCTCCTGTGTTTGTCCCAGGCCTTGGGACAAATTTCATGCCTTCTGCGAGCAGTGTGGTGCAACTTGGTGCAAGCAGGTGCAACCAAAAAGTGAACATAACGTACTGATAATGAGGCGTGGTGCAAGTGGTGCAAGCACCAAACAGTCACGCGCGCATAGAAGACGCGCGTGCGCGCGCGTGTGAGAGAGAACGAAATGATAGAGGGAAGTGAGTAGCTACCGCCTTGGCTGCTGCAGGGATAGTGCAGGCATTCAAGACAGATAATTCATTATAAGGGAACCTGAAGAGAAGTCCGTATGCGCGGGAATAATGGCCCGTAAGCCGGGGATGATGGCGCCCGTAGGCGCGGGAGTGATGGTGCCTGTAGGCGCGGGAGTGATGGCGCCCGTAGGCGCAGGAGTGATGGTGCCCGTAGGCGCGGGAGTGATGGTGCCCGTAGGCGCGGGAATAATGGCGCCCGTAAGCCGGGGATGATGGCGCCCGTAGGCACTCCCCTCCCATGTAGGGGAGGGGCAGGGGTGGGGTCAGTATTATCCCAATCCGCTTACAGGGCACCTCTCACCCCTTCGGCTTGGGGTGTTGACCGCCCTCAATGTATTGTCTAACCTGCGCTTCTTCAAGCCCTTAGAAAGATACTGACCCCACCCCTACCCCTCCCCTACAAGGGAGGGGAGTATCTACGGAGTACCTGCGCTTTTCGCTCGCTTATTCGTACCCTTGGCTGGCGCCGAAGGTACTTCCGCTCGGAAAAGCGAAAGAAAAAACAATTTTTCTTTTGCTTTTCGCTCGCTTATTCGTACCTTTGCAGCAAACTTTTCAAAACTAAAACAAACAAAAGCTGATATCATGATGAGAAGACCTTTCCTCACCCTCCTGGCCTTTTTACCTATAGCCATGATGGGGCAGTACAAATCACAGGTGTGGTCGCCCGACAACGGCGACGGCACTTACACCAATCCCGTCATCAATGCCGACTACTCCGACCCTGACGTTTGCGTGGGAGGCACCGACGGAGAAGACTACTACCTCACGGCTTCGTCGTTTCAGTGCGCTCCCGGACTACCCATCCTGCACTCACGCGACCTCGTGAACTGGGAAATAGTGAACTACGCCCTCAAAGACAAGCTCTACGAGGGCGACGACCAGCTTATTGAGCACTTCAACACGCCACAGCATGGCAACGGCGTGTGGGCGCCCAGCATACGCCACCACAACGGCTGGTACTACATATACTGGGGCGACCCTGACCACGGGGTGTACATGGTGAAGACGCAAGACCCTGCCGGAGAGTGGTCAAAGCCTCTCTGCGTCATACGCGGAAAGGGATACATCGACACCACGCCGCTATGGGATGACGACGGACGCTGCTATCTGGTGAACGGATGGGCTAACAGCCGCTCAAAGTTCGCCTCTGTGCTCACCGTGCGCGAGATGAGCGCCGACGGCACACGCCCCATAGGCCAGCCCGTCATCGTGTTCGACGGCAACGGAACGGAGAACCGCACTTGCGAAGGGCCGAAGTTCTACAAGCGCGACGGATGGTACTGGATTCTGTGCCCCGCCGGCGGTGTGCCCGAAGGATTCCAACTGGCCATGCGCTCAAAATCGCCCTACGGCCCCTACGAGCACAAGATTGTGCTTGCCCAGGGAAAGACGCCGGTAAACGGCCCTCATCAAGGAGCGTGGATACACACTAAGTATGGCGAAGACTGGTTCATGCACTTCCAGGACAAGGAAGCCTACGGCCGCGTAGTGCACCTGAACCCCGTAGACTGGTCGACAGGCTGGCCCGTCATGGGCAAGAAGGGAGAACCGGTGACCACCTATAAGAAACCCGCCACCGGCGCCCCCTGCCCAACAACCAACCCCGTGGAGAGCGACGAGTTCAACGCCAACACCATTGGCAAGCAGTGGCAGTGGCAGGCCAACTACGACGAGAAGTATGGTGTGCCCACCGCCTTCGGCACCATGCGCCTCTACACCTACAAACTGCCGGAGAGCGAAAAGAACCTCTGGCTCGTTCCCAACATGCTGCTGCAGAAAACACCAGCCGACGAGTTTACGGTCACTGCAAAGATGCGCGTCACGTCGAAGTCAGACGGCCAGATGGGCGGACTCATCATGATGGGCCTCGACTATTCGGCTCTCGTGGTGAAAAGGGTGGGGAAAGAATTCCACCTGCTACAGCTCACCTGCCTTCAGGCCGACAAGGGCAAGCCACAGCAGGAGCAGCTCATAGCCACGCTGAAGCCTACTGCCGAGGACAAGACCGACTACAAACCGGGCATTCACGAAGACATCTACCTGCGACTGACCGTTAGCAATGCGGAGGCCGGGCAGCCCCACGGCGGCAAGCCCATAGTGCGGTTTGCCTACAGTCTAAACAACAAGAAATGGACTGACTGTGGCGAAGCATTCACCATGCGCCAAGGCAAGTGGGTGGGCGCCAAGTTCGGCTTTGTCAGTGTGGAGAGAGACCCCAAGGCCGACCGCGGCTGGACAGACGCCGACTGGATACATGTGGAACGCTAAGACGACAACGAGCGGCAATAGTGCATGCTGAGTGCCGGAAAGAAACATACAATAGTTTCATGCACACGTTGGCCGCTGTGCATTGGCCACAAAGGTATGCTTTTTCTGCAGAAAGCACGCTCAAAACACAATAATTAGGCTCTATACAGCAGAAAAGATAGAATATTGTTTGGCAAAGTCTGCAAATTTACTTACCTTTGTGCCGTCAAAAACAAGTAACGGATAGACACGGCTAACTCCGCGACACGCATCTCACAAATCTTATTAATCATAAAAGCAAAACGTATGAAAAAGAACATTTTAGCATTTGCAGCCGCTGCCGTTATCGCAGCCGCATCGCTCACCAGTTGTGCAACAATCAGTTCTGACGCAGCACTCACAGAAAAGGCTCCCATAGGCCAAAAGGTGGGTGAGGCCACATCGTCGATCATCCTTGGCTTGTGGAGCAGCCAGGGCGAGCAAAACAACCTCAAGCAGGCCGCACAGAACGGCGGTATCACCAAAGTGTCGCAGGTGGAATACATCACTCAGAGCGTATTCTTCGGACTCTTCATCAAGCGCACCACCCGCGTCTATGGTGAGTAAAAAGCTACTCAACTAACACGCTGGAGGAGTATTCCCGTCGGTTGCGGGGAAGCTCCTCCTGTTCTTTTGGGGTGTCAATGACGCGGGAGCCAGGGCTGTTCACGGAGGGAGTACGCCCTTCTGCCCCAAGGAGAAAACGTTTTAATATACAATAAGTAGTCGAACGTTTGGTCAAATCGCTTCCACTCATCGCTGACCTTCTTTTTCAGCAGTGAGGCGCGCTAAACAACAAATAACAAACAAATGATAAACGTTTCATTTTTTATGTAACATTTACGAATACAAATCACACTTATCTCACGAGTGGCTCCCAACCCACGACCAGGCGCTCGACCTTGGTGGCTAGAGTCACGCAAATCTCACTAACAACGCCTAACTGCCGAAGATGTACTTGATGTCTTCCTCGGTGAGGCGCTTGGTAATGGCACTGTCGCCGGTGATAAGGCTGTCGGCCAAGTCTTTCTTCTGCTGCTGCAAGAGGCGTATCTTCTCCTCTATGGTGTCGCGGGTGATGAGTGCAAAGCTGAGCACCTTGGCCTTCTGCCCTATGCGGTGCAGGCGGTTGATGGCCTGCTCCTCGGCGGCTTTGTTCCACCACGGCTCCACTATGTATACGGTGTCGGCCACGGTGAGGTTGAGCCCCACGCCGCCCGTCTTCAGCGTCATGAGCAGGGCGCGGCATCCAGCATCGTTCTGGAAGCGCTCAACCACGGCACGGCGGTCGCGCGTGCTGCCGGTCATCGTGGTGTAGTCGATGCCCAGCTCGGTGAGGCGCTCTCCCACCAGCTCTATGCCAGCAATGAAGTTGAAGAAGAGCACCACCTTGTGGCCACCTGCCACGGCCTCCTCCACCTGCTCGCAGAGCAGCGGTATCTTCGGCGAGCTGATGGCGCCGTCGCTCAGGCTCTCAGGCACACTGGCTATGCGCCGCAGTTCTGAGAGCGCCTGAAACATCATCATCTGCGACTTTTCCAGTCCTTGCGACTTGATGCTACTCTGTATGGCCTGCTGGTAGTAGCTGCGGCGCTCCTCGTAGAAGCGGCGGTGGTCGGTATCCATCTCTACGTAGAGCGTCTGCTCGGTGCGGTCGGGCAGCTCGGTGAGCACGTCCTTCTTCAGCCGGCGCAGCATGAAGGGGAAAATCTTGCGGCGCAGTGCCTCGGTGGCCTCCTTGTCGGCCTGATGCTGTATGGGCGAGGCATAGCGGGTGTTGAAGTCGTCTAAGGAGCCGAGCATGGCGGGGTTGAGGAAGCGATAGAGCGAGTAGAGCTCGGTGAGGTTGTTTTCTATGGGCGTGCCGCTCAGCGCCAGGCGGTGGTCACCGTTGAGCAGCAGCACGGCCTGGGTGGTCTGCGATGCCAGGTTCTTGATGTTCTGGCTCTCGTCGAGGATGATGTAGTGGAAGTGCTGTTCGCGAAACTGCTCAATGTCGTTGCGCACCAGGGCGTAGGTGGTGAGTATGAGCTGCTGCGCCATAGCCTCCTGCAGGTTGCGCTGCGCACCGTAGTAGGTGTAGTAGGTGAGCTGCGGCGCAAACTTCTTCAGCTCGTCCTGCCAGTTGAACAGCAGGGAACGGGGCATGACGATAAGCGACGTTCCCCTTTTGGTGCCCGAAGTGGCCTTATACACCTTCGCCAGCATGGTTATGGTCTGCAGGGTCTTGCCTAAGCCCATGTCATCGGCCAGACAGCCGCCGAAGTTATTGTCGTAGAGATAGTTTATCCACTTCACGCCCTCCTTCTGATAGTTGCGCAACTTGGCCTTGACCAGACCGGTGGTGGTGAGCCGCTTCGAGGCCAGGCTGTTGAACCCCTCGTAGAACTCGCGGTAGTGCTTGAAGGTCTTCCCCTCCAGCTTCTCGGCCAGCAGGTTTTCTATCTCCGGGAGGTCGAAGAACGACACCTTCACCTTGTCGCCCTTCTCCACCTTGCGGAAGATGCGCTCCAGGCGGCGTATGTAGTGTTCGTCCACTAGTCCGCGCTGCCCGTCGCCCAGTGTAACGTACTTCTGCTTGTTGTACTGCTGCAGAAATTTCTTCAGCGACATTTCCTCGCCTTCTATATCGATGGTGGCGGTGCCCTCAAGGAAGTCGATGCCCGACGAGAGCTTCAGCTTCATCTTTGGCACTATGGGCTTCACCTTGTACTCCCTGAGCCGCTCCACGCCCAGCAGCTGATAGCGCAGCACCAACCGTGGCAAGGCCTGCAGCAGGAAAGGACCTGCCACATCCTGCGGTATGATGAACTCGCCATTGGCGCACCACACATCCTTGGCCAGCGTCCTATTAGGTGCATAGCTCACAATGGTCTTATGCAACTCGTTCTCGTCGTCAGTCTCGCTGGTGTGAACGACGCGCCGCAGCAGCACCTGTTGCTCCATGGTGAGCGTGGCCAGGCAGGTGAGGTCGAAGCGCTGCGCAAAGTCGGCATCAATGCCAGGCAGGGAATGCGTCAGTCTGAGGTAGAGCGCCATGTCGGCATCCACCTTCTCAATGATGATGGTGGGCACGGTGGTCACTGGCTGTTCGCTGCGCACCAACTGGTATCCCTCGTAGTCGAGGTCTACATTATCTATATAACTATAGAACACCGAGAGGTACTGCTCTATCAGGGTGCGGGAGAACGTCTCGTGGAAGAAGCCTATGCGAGTGTAGTTCTCGCCCACGGAAGCTATGGGGTGTATGGTGTCGCCCACCAGGGCAAACACATCGCTCAGCAGCTCAAACGGCTGAGGCGGCAGCCCCTCGGTGCGGGCCAAAAGACTGGCTTCCAGCTGCCCCACTCCCGGCGCACCACCAGCAGGGAGGGATTGGGGCTGTACCGGTTCTATCTTCAGCACAATGGTGGCCGGCTCCTGACTTACACGGAGCGGCTTCAGCTGGGCATCCACCAGGTTGTCGCAGCGCAGCAAGGCGAATAGCAGGTAGGGATAGTCGTGCAGTCGCAGGCTGTTATCGCCGGCGGTGTCCCAGCTGATGCGCATCGCTTGTTCCTTACGTATGCCGTCAATGATGCGCAGCACATTGAACGTCTCGCCCTGATACAGCCTGTAGTCGGCCTGCTCTGGCTGTCCCTGCTCATTGACGACACACACCGAGGCTCCCTGCTCAAATGAAAGACGGAACAGCACCTTGCCTGTTCCCGTCTTTCCCTGCTGCAGGTCTGTCGCCCGGAAAACGCTCTTATGAAATTGGCTTAAGAATTCGTTCATAGTTTGGGGTTAGGAGTCATTCGTGAGATGGGTGTTCAACCGTTGCCTGTTTCAGTGAGCGTTATCGTTCTATCTCACCCTCACCCAGCTCACATTGCGGCGCTGGCCCTGCCTGTTGCGCACAGTGAAGAGGTGTGCCTGTCCGCGTATGAAGGGCCACCTGACGAACTGTGCAAGCGAGAGCACCGGCTTGTTGTCTATCTGTTCTATCACGTCGCCATAGCGCAGCCCCGCCGCGTAGGGCTCGCTCTTCTCCCACACCAGTCCCACTGCCGGGCGCCCCAGCTCGTCGGCCACGAAGGCTATCTCCATCTGCTGGTTGCCCACATCGTGCGGCTGTGCCTCGTCGACAGGCTGAAACAACATCAGGCGTGGACGGTTGCAGAAGGTAACGGCACCATGCTCAAGCACAGCAGCCCCTAAATGCGATCCGCCCTGCGTGGTGAGCGCGTGTACGCCGCTGAAGGTGTAGGAGTCTATTTGCAGCCCATTCAGGAGCAGGAACAGCACCTCGCCCTCTGGCTCGAGTCCGCCCAGGCCTATGGCATAGCGCCCCAGTGAGCGCCCTTCAATGACGGGTGGCACGGGCACTGGCTTCTGCCGTGAGCCGCGACGCTTCCTCTCCCTTTCTGCCGGCGGCGTGGCTGGTGCGGCATCCACTGTGGGAATGGTAGGAATGGTCTGTATGGTCTGAATCGTCGATGAGGGTGCATTGAGGGTTGGAGCAGGATAGTCGTCGTCGTCAGCATAGGCTTCGTCAAAGCTGTGCTTGTTCATTGAGAAGAACTGTCGGCTACCCGTGTCGAAGAGCACCCGCTCGCGATGCTTTCCGAAGGGCACAATGTCGATGTAGGGCACGTGGAAGTTGAGCGTATACTTCAGGCGCACTGCTGCCTCCTCCTTGTCGAAGAAGCCCTTGCGGTCGCTAATGACAAGGCGCCTGTGGGGCACGTCTATCTTCATGCTCAGACCGCCGTTCACCAGGTCGAAGCCCAGTATGCCGTCTATGCTGCTGCCTGCCGCCTGCTGCTGCAGGGTGGCACGACCCCCATAGAGGGTGATGCGCCCCAGCCGCATGGGTGGCAGCTCGAGCATGGGCACGGTGTCGGTGCGCCCTGTGGCGTCGTGCGATATAATGCCGCCGGCCTCGCTGGCTCCTCCTGTGCGCTGCATCTGCTGTGCCAGTGGCGACCCGCTGAAGACTACCGACAGGCCTGCGCCGGTGTCGAGAAGGAAGTGATACTCGCGCCCGCTGATGCCCACAGGCACCAGCACCTGGCCGTGCTCCCACGCTATGCCTACAGTATCGACAAAATCAATGTCCGACAGCGAGAAGTCTGCCTCGTAGCGGCCCAGGGTTTGCGCCTGCGCTGTGCTAAGCGGCAATCCACAGACGATGAGTGCCAGTGCCGCCAACCATGCTTGCAGGGAGTGAAGGGCCGACGGCCGCCTGCCCACGCTCCTCTCACACTCGTTCACTCCAAACATACCAGACAACGATGGTTTATAGTTACAATTCGAATGCAAAGATACTAAGTATTTTTTAAACATGCAAGAAAATGGCAAACAATCATGAAGACGGTGCCACTTTACGCATCAGCGTCAGCCCGTCGCGCAGCGGAAGAATGACTTTCTCCACGCGCTTGTCGGCAGCCACGTGGTCGTTGAAGTGCCTGATGCCCAGCGTCTGGTGGTCGCGGTCGTAGGCAGGGTCGCACACATGGCCGTCCCACAGCGTGTTGTCGGCCAGCACATAGCCGCCGGGTGTTATGAGCGGCAGCAGGGCTTCATAGGTCTCGATGTAGGTGCGTTTGTCGCCATCGATGAATGCCATGTCGAAGTCGAAGCCCAGACGCGGTGCCTGGTCGATGGCATTGCCAATGGCAAGCACCACGCGATGGCCCACGGGCGATGTGCTTATCCACCGTCGCGCAAAGTCCTCCACTTCGTCGTTCACCTCAAAGGTGTACACACGTCCCTGCCCGTGGTCCATCGCACAGGCGTTGGCTTCCAGGCCCTCGGCCATGCTCAGCGCACTGTAGCCGCTGAACGTGCCCACCTCCAGTATGCGGCACGGGCGAATCATCTGCACCAGCATCTTCAGCAGGCGCCCCTGCAGGTGTCCGCTGGCCATGCGACCGTTCAGCAGCTCCAGGTTGGTGGCACGCCACAGCCGGTACAGGTGCTCGGGTTCGGCATCAATATGCTGCAAGATGTACTCGTCGAGTTGCATCACTTCAATAATGCTTCGATGGCCAGCCGATAGCTGTCGAGCCCGAAGCCACAGATGATGCCACGGCAGGCAGCACTGATCATAGAGCGGTGGCGAAACTCCTCGCGCTGGTGCACATTGCTGATGTGCACTTCAATGACGGGAGCAGTGATGGCACGTATGCAGTCGGCCAAGGCAATGCTGGTGTGTGTGTAGGCGCCCGCGTTGAGCACGATGCCGTCGGCGTCGAAGCCTTGCTGCTGCATCTTGTCTATGAGTTCGCCCTCGATGTTACTCTGGTAGTAGTCTATCTCCACCTGCGGATAGCGCTGGCGCAGCACAGGCAGATAGTCGTCAAACGAGCTGTTGCCGTATATGCCCGGCTCGCGTTTCCCCAAAAGGTTCAGGTTGGGTCCGTTGATGATGAGAATCTTCATGGTGATGTTATTATAATACTGTTGCAGAGTGCAAAGGTACGAATAAGCGAGGGATAATCAAAAGAAAAACGTGTTTTTCTTTTGATTATCCGAGCGGAAGTACATTCGGCGACGGCCAAAGGTACG
>JAEEGF011842024.1_pt1 | contig 22268 bp, 30 predicted proteins | sample 9134171 | NCBI WGS metagenome assembly JAEEGF01 (sample SAMN16246542, study PRJNA631951) | gut metagenome | biome: gut microbiome; feature: rumen; material: AP-attached | host: Bos | place: Iran: Karaj | collected 2018-10 | reverse complement strand
TGCCGCATTGGCAGCCGCCGTCGCTGACTTGACCGCCGCCCTCCGGGCATCGGCCCCCGCCGCTCCGGCTCCCGCTCCGGTTGCCCCGGTTCCGGCTGCCGCCGCTCCGGCTCCCGCTCCGGTTGCCCCGGCTCCGGCTGCCGCCGCTCCCGCCCCCGCGTCCATGCCGCCAGTTAACCCGGTTCCGGCCGCAGCTGCGCCCGCCCTTGCTCCGGCCCCCGCGTCTATGTCGCCGGTTAACCCGGTTCCGGCTGCCGCCGCTCCGGCTCCGGTTGCCGCTCCCACTGCCATGTCCGGGGATGACCTCCGGAAGCTCTGCGTCCGGGCCGGTGCCGCCGGGCTTACCGCCGAGGTGGTGCAATTTTTGAGCGAGCATGGGGTGGCCAAGCTGGCCGCCCTTCCGCCCGCCGATTATCCCGCTCTCGTGGCGCTTTTGAAGTCCAAGGGGGTGGAATAATGGCCCCTTCAGGACACGCGCTTCTGGCGCCTTCCGCCGCCCACCGGTGGCTCATGTGCCCCGCTTCCGTCCCCTTCGGGATGCAATTTCCGGACGGCGAGACTTCCGTCTATGCCGAGGAGGGCACTCTGGCTCATGCTGCCGCCGAGTGCATTTTGCGGGATGACAAGGCTGGGCTTGATGCTGTTAAGCGCAAGATCCTTGCCGGGAATTTTGACCCGGAAATTCCGGAAAAAGTCCGCAAATATACGGACTATGTAACCGCCCTCCGGGATTCCGTCCATGGGGAGCTTTTCGTGGAGCAGCGGCTGGCGCTGACCGCCATTACCGGCGAAGAAGGCGCCCGGGGAACTTCCGACGCTGTCATCCTTGCGCCGGGGGAGCTCTATGTTGTGGATCTTAAATATGGCCAAGGGGATAAAATTGACGCCCCGGAAAATCCCCAGCTTTTGATATACGCGGCTGCCGCTTATCAGGCCTTCAGCTTTGCGGATATCGAGCGGGTAACCGTCGCCATTGTCCAGCCCCGCCTTGACCATGTGTCAGAATGGGCGCTGGATCTGGCCGATTTGCTGGCCCGGGCGGATGATGTCCGGAAGAAGGCCGCCGCTGTGCTGGCCATGAAGGACGCCTCTCCGGAAGCCTGGGAATACCACCCCGGGCTTAAAACCTGCAAGTACTGCAAGGCCCGGTCATCCTGCCGCGCCCTTGCTGCCGCCTGCCTCTCAGCCGCCGGGGTGGAAATTCTGGAAAAATCCAAAACTCCCCGCCTGGTTGCGGCGGAAATTGGCAAAATTCTGGAAGCCCTGCCCATGATTGAAAAATGGGGCGATACGATGCGGGAGACCGCCATCGCCGAGCTTACCGCCGGGCGTGATGTTCCGGGCTGGAAACTTGTGGCCGGCCGGGCCGGGCCCCGTAAATGGGCCGACGAAGCCGCCGAGAAAGCCGCCGAGAAAATGCTTACCGGCTGGAAAATTCCGGCATCCTCCCGCTATACAAAGAAGCTGATTTCCCCGACGGGAGCGGAAAGCCTCCGGAAGGGCGGCATGATTACCTCGGAACAATTCGCGGAGCTTATGCCGCTGATTACCCGTACCCCGGCGGCGCCTGCCCTGGCCCCGGCTGATGATAAGCGCCCGGCTTATCGGGCAACCGCTGCCGAAGATTACCCGGACGAAACCGTCCCCGCTGAAAATAAGGAGAATTGATCTATGTCAAAATGTAATGAGCGCGTTTTTATCCGCAACGCCCGTTTGTCTTATCCGGCTCTCGATAAGCCCCGGGCCTCGTCCTTTGACGCTTCTGGCGCTGATCCTAAATATCAGGCCACCTTCCTGATTTCCCCGGATAACCCCGCCATGGCCGCCATCCGGGCCGCCATCCAGAAGGTAGCCGAGGCCGAGTTCGGTGCAAAGGCCATGTCTGTGCTGCAAAATCCGGAAAAAATCCCCCTGCGTTCCGGTGATGCCAAGGAGAACGTGCCTGATGGATACGCCGGAATGTGGTATATCACCGCCAAGTCCAAAAATGCCCCGGAGCTCCGGGATGCTAACCCCCGCATCATCATCACCGGGGAGCAGGCTATCCGTGAGAAATTCGTCGCCGGGTATTATGTAAACGGGTTTGTGGATATCTACCCGTATATTGTGAAAAATGCGGCCGGGGCTGTGCTTAAGTCCGGCATCGCCGCCAGCCTTGTGTCTGTCCAGTTCTGCCGCTATGCCGACGCATTCGCCGGCAGCGCCAAGCCGGCCGAGAGCGATTATCCGGACTGCTCCGCCGAAGCCGAGGCATCCGGGGCCGCCGAGTTCGCCGGCTCATGGGGTGCGCCGATTGCCGCCCCCGCCCAGCAGGCCGCTCCGGCATGGGGCCCGCAAACCGCCGCTCCTGCCCCTGCTTCCGCATGGCCCGCCCAGCAGCAGGCTCCGGCTCCGTTTCCGGCTTCCGCTCCCGCTGCCCAGCAGGCCGCCCCGGCATGGGGCCCGCAAACCGCCGCCCCTGCCCCGGCCGCCCCCGCTGGCGGTATGTGGTATCCGGGCGGTGAGCCCGCCATGCCGCAGCAGGACGACCTTCCTTTTTAACCTTTCCGGCCGGGCATCCCCCGGCCCCTTTCTGATTATGGATAGCAAATATGAAATTATGGCTTGACCTGGAGACTTTTTCCGATGTCCCGATTTCCTTCGGGGTGTACCGGTATGCGGAAAAGGCCCGGATCCTTTTATGCGCCTATGCGGTGGATGATGCTCCGGCCCGCTGCGTTGACTGCGCTGCTCTGGAGCCCATGCCGTCGGATTTCACCGCCGCCCTCAAAAATCCCGGCTGTGAGATATGGGCTCATAACTCTAATTTTGACCGGAATATCCTGGCCCATTATCCCGGCTGCGAAGCCGCCGCCCGGGATATTTCCCGCTGGCGGGATACCATGATTGCCGCCCGGGCGCTGGGATTGCCCGGGGCTTTGCTTGACCTTTGCGGGGTCTGCCGGATTCCGGCTGATGAAGCCAAGGACAAGGACGGCCGCCAGCTGGTTAATCTTTTTTGCAAGCGCCGCCCGGACGGGCAAATTGCCGACCGCAATTCTCACCCGGCTGAGTGGGACAGATTCCGGGAGTATTGCAGGCTGGACGTGGAAGCCATGCGGGCGGTATATAAGGCGCTGCCCTACAAGGTGATCGCCCCCTCTATCTGGAAAGAATGGCATCTTGATCAAAAAATCAATGATAGGGGCATGGCAATAGACACCGCCCTTGTTTCCGCTGCCGTCGCCGCTTCCGAGGCGGCTCAGGAAAACGGGGACGCCGCCGTCTGCCGCCTTACCGGCGGGCGGGTGCAAACCGTCGGCCAGCTGGATGCGCTCATTGCCTTTTTGCTCGAGCGTTTCGGCTATTCCGTCCCCGATTTGCAAAAATCTACTTTGGAAAATCGCCTTAATGACCCCGCCTGCCCGGATGAGGTGCGGGAGCTCTTATCTATCCGGCTTTCATGCTCCAAGGCCAGCGTCAAAAAATTCAAGGTTTTGGAAAATTCCACCGGGCCGGACGGGCGGCTTCGGGGCTGCCTGCAATTTTTCGGCGCCGTCCGGACGGGGCGGTGGGCCGGGCGGCTTTTCCAGCCGCAAAATCTCCCCCGGGGAAGCCTTACCCCGCCGGAGGTGGAGGAGGCCATTTCCGCCCTGAAGTCCGGCATCGCCCCGGTGATATATGATGATGTCAACACCGTGATTTCTTCATGCCTCCGGGGGGCCATTATTGCCCCGCCTGGCAAAAAATTAGTAGTTGCGGATCTGTCAAATATTGAGGGCCGGGTTTTGGCCTGGCTCGCCGGGGAAAGCTGGAAGCTCGACGCTTTCCGGGCGTACGATGCCGGAACGGGGCCGGATTTATACAAGGCCACATATGCCCGGACGTTCTCCATGTCGCCGGCGGATGTTACCAAAAAACAGCGTCAGATTGGGAAGGTGATGGAGCTGGGCCTGGGCTATCAGGGCGGCGTTGGCGCTTTCGTGAATTTCGCCCGGGTGTACGGGTTAGACTTGGATGATCTGGCCGCTCATGTTGCCGCTGCCGTCCCGGAGGCTGATATGGCCGCAGCCCGTGCCCGTCATGAATGGATGATGAAGAAGCCCGGGGCCGTGTCGGATTTGTCCCCCGAGGTATGGGCGGCCTGCGATGTTATCAAAACATCATGGCGGGCGGCCCACCCGGCTGTAACCAGCTTCTGGGATTCCTGCGCCGCTGCCGTGGCCGACGTACTGTCCGGCCGGGCGGTCATTGGGTACGCCGGGAAGCGGATCCGTTTTGCCCGTGTCGGCACATATCTGGCCTGTTATCTGCCCTCCAGCCGTGTGATGATGTATCCGGCGGCCGAGCTATGCGGCCCGGGTGATTCCGCTCTTTTCCGCTATTATGGCCCGCTGCCGGCATCCAAGCGGTGGGGATGGCTCCGGACTTACGCCGGAAAAATCGCTGAAAATATCACGCAGGCCGTGGCCCGGGATGTTCTGGCGGCAAATATGAGCCGGATCGACCATGCGGGCTATCGGATTGTTTTGTCTGTGCATGATGAGCTCATTACCGAGACCCCGGATTCTCCGGAATTTTCCGAGGGGGTTTTGGCCGGCATGATGGCCACGGCTCCGGCGTGGGCGGACGGGCTGCCCCTTTCCGCCGCCGGGTTTTCCGGGTATCGTTACCGCAAGGACTGATTATGCAAGAGCTGCAGCTTAAATTAGGCGAGGCCCGGAATGCCATTTCCTGCGCCGACCATACCGGCCGGGAGTTCCCCTCGGTTGCCGCCATGTGCCGGGCCTGGGGGATTCCCCCGGTGCATTACTATAACCGCCGCCGCCGGAATTGGTCATTAGAGCGGGCGCTTTCCGTGCCTGTCGGTGCCCGCCATGGCGGCTGTCATGACCATCTGGGAGCGTGGTTTCCGTCGCAACGGGCCATGTGTGATCATTGGGGCGTTGACCGGGATGTTTTTGATGTCCGGCGTTGCCGGAATTGGTCATTAGAGCGGGCGCTTACGACCCCGTATCATGAGCCGTTCCGTCCGGTTGTTGACCCGGAAACCGGCATGAAATACCGCAGCGCCGCTGCCATGGCCCGGGCGTGCGGGATAAAGCCCCTGGTGATGCAGGCCCGGATCCGGAAAGGCCTGACCGGGGCGGCTCTGGTATACCCGGGCAGCCTCCGGAAAGTCGCCGCCCGCGACCATACCGGGCGGGTGTTCCCTTCCCTTGCTGCCATGGCGGCGGCATGGGGGCAGCCCTATAAAAGATTTGAGCGCCGTCTGTCCATCGGCTGGGAGATCGAGCGGGCTCTTACCGCTCCCCGGGGCCATGGCGGCCGGCCAAAAAACAAGGAGAAAAAATGAGGTCTAGTTTTAAAAAATCGCTTCGGGGGAAACGGCCGAAGGTCATCCCTTCCCGGGCTATGCGGTCGGTCGACCATACCGGGCGGGAGTTCCCGTCGCTTCAGGCGATGTGTGATTTTTGGGGTGTAACCCCGTCCCGATACCGGGGGCTCCGGAAACGGGGCCATACTCTGGAGGAGGCTCTTACCCCGCCGGAATACCACCGGGGGAAAATCTGCCGGGATCATACCGGCCGGGAGTTTCCATCGCTCCAGGCGATGTGTGATTTCTGGCATATCCATATATCAACATATCATAACCGGGTTCGGGATGGCCTTCCGCTCAAGGCGGTGCTTACCTCCCCGGTGCGGAGGAAGGCTAAAAATGACGCCTGAAGGAAAAATAGCCGCCGCCATCCGGGGGCGGATAAAGGCCATGGGCGGGCAGGTGCGCAAGTGTTCCTGGGAAGCCCGGGCGGGCGCTCCGGATTTGCTGATTATGATCCGGGGTTCCCATTTTTGGATTGAGTGCAAGGCCCCCCGGGAAAAGCCCCGGCCGGTGCAAAACCGGGAAATTGCCATCATGCGGCGGGTTGGCGGGTGCTCTGTGTACGTCTGCGATTCCGCCGAGGCGTTTGAGCTCATTTTGAAAATGCGGGGGCTGGCCGGTGAGTAGTTTTGTCCCCCGGGTTTATCAAAAATTGATAATATCCCATATCCTGGCCCACCCCCGCTGCGCCCTTTTTGTCTCCATGGGCATGGGCAAAACATCATCAACGCTGGCCGCATTGGAATATCTGAAAATCACCGGCGAGCCGGTTTGTGCCCTCGTTCTGGCCCCCCTCCGGGTTGCCGCGTCCACGTGGCCGGATGAAGTGAAAAAATGGGGCTTTGACCTCCGGGTTTCCGCCGTCGTCGGCCCCGCTGGGAAAAGGCTCGATGCTCTCCGGAAGCCCGCCGATGTGTATTGCTCTAATTATGAGAATATCCCCTGGCTGGTTAAAACCCTTGGTGATTCCTGGCGGTTTAACATCATCGTTGCGGATGAGAGCACCCGGCTAAAATCCTTCCGCCTCGGCGGCGGCGGCTCCTCCCGGGCCAAGGCTCTGAGCAAGGTCGCCGGCAAGGCCGCCCGGTTTATCGAGCTTACCGGAACCCCGGCCCCGAACGGCCTGTTAGACCTATGGGGTCAGCTGTGGTTTCTCGACCGGGGGGAGCGCCTCGGCCGCTCCTTCGGGGTGTATACGTCCGTTTATTTTAAGCCCCGCCGTGTCGGAAGCTCGCCGTGGGCGGTTACATACGACCCCTGCGATTGGGCGCAGAATGCGATCCAGCTGAAGCTCCGGGATATCTGCCTTTCGCTGGATGCCGGGGATTATTTCCCGCTCGAGAAGCCTATATCCGTAACCGTCCCGGTGGATATCCCTCCGGCTGCCCGCCGGGTATATGACCAGCTGCAGCGTGAAATGGTGGCGGAGCTGGATACCGGGGAAGAAGTCGGGGCGGTTAATGCTGCCGCCAAAACCGTTAAATGTCTTCAGGTTGCGTCCGGGGCGATATACCGGGAGGACGGGGAAAGCTGGGAGGTGCTGCATGATGCAAAAATTGACGCCCTGGCGTCCATCATGGAAGAAGCCGCCGGGGAGCCGGTTTTGGTTGCGTACCATTGGAAGGCCGATCTTGACCGGCTCCGGCGGGCTTTTCCGGATGGCCGGGAGCTGGATAAAAATCCGGAAACAATTAAAAAATGGAACGCCGGAAAAATTCCGCTGCTATTCGCTCACCCGGCATCCGCCGGGCATGGGCTTAACCTGCAGGACGGCGGTCATATTCTAGTGTTTTTTTCTCATTGGTGGGATCTTGAGCAATACCAGCAGATTATCGAGCGCATAGGCCCGACCCGGCAGGCTCAGGCCGGGCATCCCCGGGCGGTGTTTCTGTATCATATCGTTGCGCGGGATACGGTGGACGAGCTCGTGATGCTCCGGCGGGAAACAAAAAAAGAGGTGCAGGATATATTGCTTGACGCTCTCAAAAAATCCGGGTAATATGTAGTCCGGTCTGCGCCTCCGGGGTCTGTGCATTACCCGGGGGAACAGCCCCGCCCTCACTCCCGCCGTGAAATACCGGCGCGGTGCCGCTGGCATCCGGCATGAAATACTGCCGCGGATCCCGGGCGGGATTGCAGGCCTGCCATGGATTTACAAGCCTTACTTAAACGACTAGCTCATGAAAAAGGCCCCCGGTTTTGCTATCCCCGGGGGTCTTATTTTTTCCTGTGGCCTTGCCCCGCTGCATTCTCCCGGCGGGGCTTTTTTTTTTTATTTAGCTCGGAGCGCTGCCCATGCCAAGCATGGGAATGGGATGGCCCACATTACCTGTTTAGCCTGCTCGTCTGCCACCAGTATCGCCTCATGCGGGACGATGAGGCCCGCCCCCGCTTTCCGGAAGAAGAGCTTGGTATTGATGCCGCTCCGGGTGTTCATGACCATGACTTCCCGGCGGCCGTCCTGCCATCCTGTTAAGTCGGGGATAAGGCGTACCCGGTCGCCGTTATCATCGATACATTCCAGCCAGATATCCTGCCGGTTATCGGTCAGGGTTACGGTGCCCAGAAGGAGGACGCTGCCTTCGGTGATGTTGGTGATGCCGTGGCGCTTAAGCTCCCGGCGGGTGGTTTCGGTGTTGCTCATGATTGTTTTCTCCTATTCTTGCCAGCCGTATCCAAGGCCGAGGCATTCCCCGGGGATGTCCCCGGATTCTAACATCTGGATATGATCCTTTACGGATTCCCAGAAGCCGATGGTTTCCTGATATGTCAGGTCATATTCTGCGATGGGCATTTTTCCGCAGGTGGGGTCTTCATGCTGCCAGGAGGCGTCTACCTTTCCGGCGGTGTCCTTGGTAATGATTACCCGGACGCGGGTTAATCCGCCGTCTATGTCCCGGAGGTCATCCCGCCAAAGTTCGGCGTTTCGGTAAATGGGCGGGGTGTCCAGTCCCTCCCGTACTGTGTAAAAAGCGAGGTATACCCGGCCTTTTTTGAAAATCCACACCTTTTCCATTTTTTGCTATCCTCTGATTGGTGCCGGGGTCTCCCCCGGCGGTAATGATTAAATTAGCACTCTTCCGTCCATTCCGGATCCCAGCTGCTGGTGGCCTTGATCCATTTTTCCCCGTCGGTGGTGCGGCAGGCCATGGCGGCGCGGCGGAGCACTTCCTGCTTAAAATAATCGTTAAAATACTCGAGGACAATGCTGACCGCGCCTTCCCCGGCTTCGATATAATAGTATTCTCGGCCGTCATCCTCCTGCATATCGAAGGTGATTTCGGCGGCGGGGAACTCCCCGATGGCGGCGATGATGGAGGCGGCGGCGTTTACGTCATCCCAGCCCTTTGCGGTGGTGAAATTGATTTCGGTGTCGCTGGCGTCGATGCCGTCCGGGAAGGTTACCTTCAAAAGCTGATCTTTCATGATGCTATCCTTTTATTTTTGCCCGGGGCCGTTCCCCGTGCTTCATGTTTTAATTATCCTGTATTTTACCGCCTGATTCTGTGATGTATATCTCACTTTTGAAAATAGGTCATAAAAAAGGCGGGATTTCCCCGCCATCTCGCTAGTGCCCCCCGTGTACCCGGTCAGGCCCTTACGTACTCGGACGGGCTTACCGGCCCGGTGTGGGTGCATTCCCGGGCGGCTTCCTTCCGTACCTGGTCGCAAGTAACCTTAACCCCGGCGGCCATCTCCCTGAGGTGCTCGAGGTCGTGCCATATCTGCACCGGATAAGGCTCATGCTGGATAAGAATGCGGGCCGCCAGCAGCGCCGTGGATGCCTGGGATAATTCCCTGATTACCAAGTCCAGCGCGTCAGCTATCGGCTGGTTGTTCCGGTCGCTGGTTTCGCTGCTTTCGTAGCACTCAGCGCTGTTAAGTTCCCCTGATTTCATAAAATTCCCCTCATATCGTCTTCATCTTCCCGGGTAAGGCCGGTAATGCCCACCCGGAGTCCGAGCCAGTATCCCGCCGCAAAGGCTAATACCGCAAAAAATACGCTCCATGCCATTGGATGCTATCCTCCTTTTTTCTCGATTTCCGCGGCGCCAAGGCCTTTGTAGGGCTTCCCGGTCATCCGCTCCATATTCTTTATCCTTTCCCAGTATGCCGGAAGGTGTTCCGCCATTGCCCGGCATTCCTTCAGATTCTTGTTAGCGCAGCAAAAGCATGATACCCGCTCGAGGACGTCGTATAGGTCAGTCTCCCCTTCCCGCCATCTGAAGCCTGCCCGGCGGGCCGCCACGAGGCAGTCGTTTTCGGTCATCCCCCATAATATCAGCGGGTATATCTTGATATTGTTCCCGCGTTCCATGCTGACCCGTTCCCTTTCGTCCGCTGCGATGCCGACGTATTCTGCGATGGGCTCCCCGGGAAATTCTTCCCGGTAAAATCTGGCGATCAGGTCTCGTTTAAGGGCCGTCCCCCAGCGGCATCTGCCGCCGCACCAGCTGTATCCCTTATGCGTCCCCCCGCCCTTTTCCCGGACGGGCTTTTCGGCAAAATACCAGAAAAAATCATGATCCGGCCTTAATGTCCGGAATGGTATGCCCTCGATGGCGCATATGGCGGATATTTGCCCCAGCGCCGTGTATATGCTCTGAAATTCTGCCCCGAGGTCTACCGTGATAACGGCATCCATGGGGTATTGCCGGCGGATAAGCTCAAGTACCATTGCGATGCTGTCCTTTCCGCCGGAACATGATGCGATATAACGCATTTTTTAGCCTCATATGTCATGAGGCAAGGCGGGGGCTCCCGGCGTCCGGCATGATGCCCGCCTTTTGTCCCGGCTATCTGGTCACCGCCGGGAACCCGGTTATTCCGGGATGTTATGCGTCAGGTTTTTCCTTCGGGTTTTCGTCCGCTCCGGTTTCCGGAAGTTCCGGGTTTAGCGGGGAGAAAAAGGCGTATATTCCCCCCCGGCCCTCCCCCGCTATGCTGGCATTAAACCGGAAGTCACAGGCCGGCCCGGTTATCAGCTGGAGGATGCCCCGTTTGCGGGTTCCGCCGGGCTTATCAAAAAATTCCCCCTCTTTCCCGATATACCGGGCGGCGCCTTCCGCCACGGCCCGGTTAAATACCGGGCGGCCGTTTTCCGGTTCCGGCGCGAGCGGGGAAAAATACTTATACGGCATGGTTACATACCGGGCGATCCGGGTTCCGTTGGGGCCGGGGTCTGTAATTTGGATTCTGGCGATATACGGGGCGGGGAGGCCATTATCAATTTTGACCAGCTGTCCCTTGGTGCGGCGCGCTCCGTCTCCGTCAAAAAATTCCCCGTCCTGCCCGGTCAGCCTGGCGGCCGCCCAGGTGGTGGTTTCGCTGAAAACCGGGCGATTATCGCGGATTGGTACCGTTCCCGGGGTTATGCTGCCCCCCTGTCCGTCCGGCTCTTTTTCGCATGGGGCGACGTCAAGTGTGGCGGTATACGCCCGGGTGCCGTCCATTTCCTCATAAAACCGGAGCAGCATATCAATATAGCGGCGGGCCTTTTTCAAGTCTTCGACCCCGTTCTTCCGGCGGTATCTCCAAAGGTATTTAAGAACGTTCCCGAGGAGAAAGCCTTCCGTCCCGGAGGCTCCGGCGGTTAATTCTCGGATTACCTCGATACACTCAAACCGGCCGTAACAATAATGGTTCGGGTGCTTTACCGGGTCATTTTCCGGCGGCGTTGCTCTGATAATTTTTTCTGGCATTATTTGCTCTCCTGATCTGTGATATTGCGTATTGCCTCCATCCGGGCGTTGCATTCTGCGAGCGCTATCCGCTGCCGGTATGCGAGGCGGATGATGTCCCCGTACGTTTCGCCGGGAAGCTCCGGCTGTTCGCAGGGGGCGGTTAGTGTTATAGGGATGTCATTCCGGATGATGCGGCAGCTGCTCCCGCAAGAGGTTAAGCATGGCATCATCAGGGCGGCGGCCAAGGCAAGGGTCGCCGGATTTTTTGATTTGGTCATTTATCCTGTCCTCCCCTTTTTTCCCGGCTTTCTGCAAGGCGGCGGCCTTTTCGGTCATCCGCTGCAATTCCGCCGCCGTTTTGGCCCGCTCCCGTTCATGGGCGGCTATCTCCTCCCGGAGTGTGTCCCGCTCACGCTGGAGGGCCCTGTTTTCGTTTCTGATGGCTGCGCTATACAGGCATAACGCCGCCACCATCCCCGTTAGTATCATGATAATATGTGCCGGCGTGATGGTCATCCGTCCCCCTCTCATAATGATGCAAGGATCAAGATCCATGCTGCCATGAGGGCGGCGAAGGCTGCCCCCGCCATGATGTCCGGCATCAGTCCCATATATCATACCCCCGCAAAATTTTCCGGGTTTCCGCCGGAAGGTCGTTAATCCTCCGGATGGCCGCCTGATAGTCCGGGCTGTCAAGTACCCGGAGAACCTTTACGTGCATGGGCAGCGAGATTTCCTTCCCGCCGGTTTCCACCGCCTGCAGGTGGCGCTGGCTTACGCCGAGGCGGGCTGCAAACTCGGTGCCGGTTTCGCCCATTACTCCCCGGATCTTGCGGATGTCTTCCCCGTTCATTCGGCGGCCCCCTTTTCGGATTCTTCGGCGGCCTTCCGGGCGGCAATGGCGGCGAGGATTTCGTCCGGCTGTTCAAGGTCGCCCCAGCTGATTCGCTCCCCGGTGTCCATGTTAATCAGCCCGGCGCCCATGTCTTCCGGTTCGGCGTTGAGGAACTCCGGCAAGTCCGGGGTGTTGTTTTCGCTCATGTTTGCTTTTCCTTCTATGTGACGCCGGGGAGGCCCCCGGCGGCTGTGATTACATTCTGGCGGCGATTGCTTCCGCAAGGGCTGCCTTTACGGTGTCGGCGGTGTCCCGGTCGGCCCAGCGGTTGGTGATGATGCGGCCGGTCTTTACCTCATAATAGGCGCCGTCGAGGGCGGTTATGATGCGCTTCCCCTGGCAGTTTGAGGTCTGATGGCCTCTCCAGCTGAAGGAGCTCAGATTGCCGGTGTGATAGTAGTCCTTCTCAATTTCAAGAAGGTCGTCTGATACGCGATTCATGTATATCCGGATTTCGCCGCTTTCCGGATGCTTCCAAGCCTTGGCGCCTATGGAAATAAGGAAGAAGGCGGTTTTGGTTTCGTTCCATGCCATCCGGAGGGCCATGGAAAGGCGGGCGGAGATGTCGCCGGTCAGGTTTTTGGCGATTGCCCATGCTCTGGTCATCAGGCGGGCTTTGTTTACTGCGTACTGTTTTTTCATGATTTGCTATCCTTATTTTGTCCGGGGCTTTCCCCCTTGCTCATGTTTCTATTATCCTGTATTTTACCGCCTGATTCTGTGATGTATGTCTCATTTTAGAAAACTTGCACAAAAAATGGCGGGTTTCCCCGCCTTCCCGTTATTTGCTCCCGGTTGCCCTCCGGACGGCGTATGCCAGCCCGACCGCCCCGATGTCAACAATATCCTGATCGCTCTGGCGCTGGATAAATTGGAAGCCCCGCTGAAATAACAGCATCAGAAGCTCCCGGTCTGAAACCGTGGTGTTATCGGTTATTTTTTCGGCGCTCTCCCGGATTATCCGGAGCATTTCGTCCATCCGCTCCCGCTGCGCTTCGGTCATTTATGAGATCCTCCATCTTAATGAGCGGCGGGGGTGTATTGTCTCCCGCCGGTTCCCGGGGGCGTTCCGCCTCCGGCTTTGTTTTGCAGATTGCGTGCAATTTACTGACCCGGGCGTCCGTGATTCCGGCGGCGTATACATTCGCCGTGAGCCATTCCCCCGGCCGTATCATTTGCGGCGTGAAGCTCTTCTCCCCGATTGTGGAAAACCACGCATATAATACCCGGCAGGCCGTTTCCCGCTGGGTTTTCGGGAGCCTGATTCCCTCGACCACATATAAGAATACCTTCCCGCCGCTGCCGGGGTATTCATGATTCCAGTAATCGGTAATGTTGATCGCCGCCGGATCCGGGATTTCTCCCATGCCGGAGCTGGCGGATTTCACCAGCGTCCATGTTGCGCCGGTGCTGTCCCGGAACTCCCCCGGCGGCGTGAAGCCGTCTATTTGTGTAAGATTCAGCGCCGGCATCCCCGGCGGCTGATATATGCTCGTTAATAGTCCGGGGTTAACTCCCGGCGCCGTGTTTTGCATGGTGGAGCCTCCATAAGCGCAATAGCGCAACGGACAGGTGGTAAATGTTTTCTGTCGTTTCGGATTCCGTGGCGGCCCCCATGAGCTCTTTGTACTCCATCTCGATAACCTTTTTTACCCCGGCGGGGGAGGTCATGTCGTACTTTTCCCATGTGGGCGGCGGCACTTTGTCTACCTGCGCGCATTGTTCCATGTATTCCCTGTCCGGGCTGTTTCCGTAAATGTCCGGGCCGGGTTCCGCATTTCCGGGGGCGTGCCTCCGGACGGTTATGATTTCCATATGTATTATCCTCCAAAAAAGCCCCGATGTCCGGGGCTTCCTCTCATTCCTGCATTTTCCTGTTAGCCGGCGGCAGCGGCGGTTGCCGGTTTCAGGGCGTTAATTATAGCCTGCGTCTGCGCTGCCATGGCGGCCATAAGGGCCTGGGTTTGCTGGGCATTATTCGCGGTGCCAAAGATCTGAGCCTTCAGCGCCTGATTTTCAGCCTGGCTGTTGGCCAGTTTGTCCCGGATTTCCTGCGTCTGGATTTCCCTCTGAAGCTCCCTGTTGGCGCAGCCTTCCCGCTCGATGGCGGTCTTGACCTCGCAACAGCAGGCCTGCTGCTGGGCTGCCAGCTGCTGCGCCTGAAGGCGGCTTTCTGCGCCCTGCTGGGTAATGGTGAGATTTACCCCGGCGAGGCCGGTGGCGATGCCGCCGAAGCCCTGGCTCATGGCCAGATTGGTCGCGCCTTGGTTCTGGGTCTGGGTCAGGGTGTTCTGGAAAATGCCGGCCTGATTGTCCCGGGCGGCTCCGGTAACCGCAGCCACGATGGCGTCCCCGGTGGTGTTGACCAGGTTGCCTACAAACTGATTGCTGTTAGCGGTTTGCATCAGAAGATCCCGGTCGGCATTTGCGATCTGGCCTGATACGTTGTTCAGCTGGTTAGCGATGCCGTTAATGGCTCCGGTGTCATAGCCTACGCCCGCAGCGCCCCTTCCGCCGAAGCCGCCGAAGCCGCCGTTGCCAAGCCATGATCCGATAAGTCCGCCGACGCCTGCCCCGAGGGCGGTGCCGCCCCATTGTCCGCCCGAAGGCATGATGGTGTGAGTAATTTCGTCCATATTGTCCCCCTATGTGTTGACAGGGGATATGGTACTAAACCCGGGCTGCGCTGGCCGCCGTCTTCCGGAGGAAGTCCGGGGTTAAATATTCCGCCCACCGGGTGGTTTCCGCCGCATATCGGGGGAAATAATGCCCGCATTTATTCGCAATACGCCCCGGGGCCGCCGTCCATGGCTTCGCCCGGCCTATGTAGTGTATTATCCGGGGAGCGGATGTCGTATATGCCGGGTCGGTGAACATCAGGTTATAGGCCGGCGGAAGCCGGAAAATCATGCCCGTATATTTCCAGTTTAAAAAATCCTGCTCCGGGCAGAACAGCTTTTCCCGGTATGCCCGCAAAAAGGCGGCGTATTCCCGGAGAAGGTCATCCGTCAATAATCCCGCCGGGTATGCCGCAAAGCCCGTGTTGTAATAATCCGGCATTTCCGCAAAATCTGCTAAATGAAGCCCCCGGAGCCAGTTATCCCGGTTTGCCCGCTCTGACACGGCGGCTATCAGGTTGTTTTCCGCCGACGCCTCGATTGCCGGGGTGATGTGGTTAAGGGTCAGGGTGTCCATGTCGATATTGACGATGATTTCCGCTTCCGTCCGCATTTCCGCCAGCGCTTTTATTCTCATGGCAAAGGCCGGCATTTGCTCCCGGGAGAAAAACATCTCGGAATACTGATTCTTTACGTCGTCAAATATCGGCATATCCGGGAAGGCCGTTTCCCGGATTTCCGCCCGGTTTCCGTATCGGTCAAGGGCCATCCGGAGCCGCCGGTAATTGCCCCCGGCTTCCGCAAATATCACCAGCGGGATCCGGCTGTTAAATTTGAGAAAAGTCCCGGCGGCTATCACCGCCGCATCTGTGTATCCTGCGTCTATGACGCAAAATGCTTTTGCGTATATCATGAGCTCCCCTTAATCCTCCGGCTGGAGGTCATCCGTAAAAATGTCTTCTGCATAGTTGACCAGCGTCAATTCGCAGGTTTTATCCGCCGGGGTTACTCCGGTTACCCAGCAGCGTACCATCTCCCCGATGGCAAAAAACGGGTATTCAAGATCCGCCCCGTACCGGTCATCCCATTGGAACATGGCGGCCGCCAGCTGGAGGTGGTGGCTGTCCTTCCGGGTGAATGTCCGGGATATCGGGGAGCCGTCCAGCTGGCGGATGTATATGATGCCCGCCGAGTGCGTCGCCTTTATTTGCTGATCCGTCGTAACCGTGAGGGTGTCGCTGTCGTATGCCGTGATGCGTCCGGTGATGTTGCTCATGTCTTCATCTAATACGAGCCCGACCAAGTCATTAAACTGGCAGTTTAATCCGTCGAGCTCGGTCTTTATCTTGTATGTAACCCGGGTATTCCGCAAATACCGGAGCCGCCTCATTCCCATGGCTTCCGCCTGCGCCCGGCTGGTTACGCCAAAGGCCCGGAGCTTTTCCTGATGGGGGCTTTCCGGGTATAGCGTGATGCTCTTATCCCCGTTTTCGTCTACATGACAGAAAATTGTTTCTGTTTTGTATGTTTCCGGGCTTGTATACTCGACCACCACCTCGTTTACGTCGTCATCCTTCGGAAGGTTAAATGTTATCTCCGGCGATGCCGTGAGGTTCTGCATCGTGAAAATCTGCGCCAGCGGCTCATTCTCCCCCTGGGGATGAAGCCGGGAAAATGCCAGCTTATTGTCCCGGATAATGGGCGATGCGAAGCCTACTGTCAGGATATCCTGCAATACCTGCAGCAGGGTGCCGTCGCTGTCGATGGTGCCGTTAAGCTCTATCCCCCGGGCGTTCCAAAACTCGTTAAATTCCGCAAGGCTGGCCCCGTCTATGATGCCGGAATACTTGCTCTGGGATACTACATACTGAACCGCCGGGGCCAAGTCCCGGGTGGCGGTTTCCGTCCCGCCCCCTACCGGGGGGAGCTTCCGTGTCCAGTATGTGGCTATCTGGTTTTCCGATAATTCCGAAAGGGTCTCGCTGCCGCGGAACCGGCATATTAAAACGGTGATGTCGTCATACTGGTTTTTGGTGGATATTACCGATTTTAGGCCGACCCACCGTACCTCCTCCAGCGCCCGGGTGTTGTTGCTGGATTCCGTGAGATTCTTTATCCGGAACTCATAATTTCCGGGGGCTGCCGCCTCCACCTGATACGTGTAAGCCAACTCGTCGTTGGTGTGGGCTGTAAATTCCCGGGTGATGGTTGTCCAGGGGTCATTGCTGCCGGCGGCCCGGTATCCTATTTCAAGGGTAACCGTCAGATCTCTGAAGGTGCCGTTATCCTGCAAATAGCCAAGGCCGGATGGGAACCGGATATCATATTCATAAATGGTCGCCGTGGCCCCTACCGGGCAGGCCCGGTATGGCCCGACGTACTGTCCGGCGGTGGAGCTGCTTTCGTCCAGGGTAAATGTCAGCCCCGTCTGGGTGTATTCCTGCGCCCAGAACTCGCTCCATCCCGATATAGGCGCATAGCTGGAGTTTACTTTCCGGATGGTGTATGTGTTCCCGTCCCGGCTCATATACTCATACAGGCCGTTATCGCTTCCGAGCGTATAGTCCGCCGGCATCGGCTGCGCCAGGGTTAGCCGCCGCTCGTATGAAATACTTGTATTGTATGCCCCCGCCGGAGCTGCCGGGGCGGGCGGGTAATTCCCCGATGGTATTTCGAGGCTGTCAAAGGTCAGGGTGGCTTCCCCGTCCGGGTCGTTATACGATACCGCCAGAAGTTCCGCCTGCGCCGTGATGCTGTCGACGTTTTCCGCCGTCCGGATCTCCGGGCCGCCGGTTCCGCCGGTGATGGTGTACGTGAGGCGGGTGATGTTTTCGGTGGTGATATTTACGAGATCCCCGGCCGCAATAATGACCGCCGGGTCATCCGGATCCGTTTCCCGGGGGCGGAGCCATGCCTTATGCTCCGCCGCCGCATCGTTCAGAAAATATTCCGGGAGGGCGGCCGTGATGTCGGTGGTTCCGGTTACTGCGTCCGGGGTGATGGTGTCCGATGTGCCCAGCTGCCGGATGTCGACGCTTCCGGATATTGTGAAAAATGCCCCGATATCCCACGGCAGCGTGAAGGCGTGGTATATCATCATGCCGCCGGGGCCCTGCGTCCCGCCGTCTATCGTCTGGGATGTATAGTACCCGCCGGAGAGCGTATCCCTGTTATATGTGATAGTGCTCCCCGTCTGGGAACTCTGGTCGATTTCCGTAACCGCCGGCTCGAGGGTATGTCCGGAGCCGGTAACCTCTGTGCATTGATAAAAGCAATACCAGCTCTTATCCTCCGGGGTGTTTTGGTCTGTCATTACCTCCCCGGGCTCCAGAACTGACACCTGGCATCCCGGCAGCTCTGATATTGGGGTTTCCCCCACAAATACATCCGAGCCGTCCCCGGCCCTTTCGTACTTCCCCCGCCCTTGGCAAAGTATCATGTCGACGAACATGACGTTGTTGCGGTAGAAAATATGCTTATCTGCGAGATAGTCCGGGAAACGCTTAAAATGGCCGAAGGTTTCCGGGATGACGTTGGTCAGATTGACCTGGTTCCCCTGCGCGTTTACATCGTATATCGAGGAGCCCTGTTTTGTTTCCGCCGTCCCGGCCTTCCCCAGCCGGTTCATACTGATAATAGAATATATTGCGCTGGCGACCGCCATTACTACGGAAATTATCGCCACTATCGCCGTGGCGGTGAGCCCCCCGGCCTCGATGATGACGGTTATCTGGCGGGCGCTGCCGATGCGGCATTTGGGCCATAAGCCGACGGGGATTTTTACCCCGTCCTTGACCAGAGTCAGATATGCTTTTGCGGCGGCTTCCTGCGTATATGCCGGGCATTCCCGCAGCATGATGTCCGCTATTGTTGCATCCGGCGGAAGGTCTAAATATGCCCGCTCGATTACCCGGGAGAGGTCTTCCCGGCTTACCACCCGCAGCTCTGTCATGATGCCCCCTGTTTTAAATGTTCCACGTGGAACAATTATAAAATTTTTCCGCCGGGCTCGTATCTGTAAAATCTCCGGTTTGAGAGGTTAGCCGCCGGAATGCGCTCATACCGGGCCCCCCGCTGCTCTGTGGTATGCAAAACCCGGCCGCCGAGGCATATGCCTACATGATAAAGCCGCCCCCGGCAAAAAAGGGCCATCACGGCATGGTCTTCCGGCCCCGGGATTTCCCGGAACTTCCCCCGCTCCATCTCCCGGCTGAAGCCGGTGCTCATGGTGCGGCCGGAAAAATCCGCATATTCCGGGAGGTCGATTCCTAAAATCTCCCGGTAATAATCCCGGACGAGGCCCCAGCAGTCGAGATTCGGAAATTCCCGGCCGCCGGGGGTATGCCGGACTAACAAATAATCGTTAAGGCTTCTCATGCGACGTATTTTAGCCCCGGGGAGTTATATGCTGTATAGCGTAATTGCGGGAACTCGGTATTTAGCATATCGCAGAATGATGCGGTAAAATCAGCCCTTTCCCGGGTTATCTGGCCGCCTATGACGGTAAGTGTGAGCTGATATACCGCCTCCATGCTCACCGGGTGGTACTGCGTAAGGGTCAGATATGTCGGGGCATTGCTTCCGAGGGCCTGCTTGATGTATTGATAGCATTCCCCGTTGACGCCGCAAATTGAGAAGCTAAGGTCTGAAAATCCGCTGTCACTGCGTTCCGGCATCTGGATTGTGAAGGCCGCTCCCCGGTATGTCTGGCCGGCGATTTCCATGTCTTCATACGCAAGGACAAAACGCAAGGTGCCGATGGCGGCATTGGTTACCGTCAGGCAAATAACGGGCATCTGCCCGCCGCTGGCGTATATCTCGTTAAGGGTGAGGATGCTCATATCTTATTATCTCCCTGGAAGCGTCCCGGGCGGCCGCCCACATTTCCGGGTTTCCCGCGTGGGCTAATACCGCATCGCGCAGGAGCTGCAAAATGTGCAAGGTGTCCCGGCGGTATCGGGCCGCCGCTATGATGCCGGAAAACATCTTATATTCCGGCGTACCTTTCCGGTAAAATGCCCGATGCTCTTTTACAACCTCCATCGCCGTGGGCGGTATCGGCGGGATCCGGGGTATGATTTCCTGCGCCATGTCCGCCCCTCTCAGTCTTCATCCAAAAGCCCGGCAAAAGCGGATTCCCGGATCTTGCGCTGCAACCGCCGGAGCCGGATTTCGTAAACCGCCAAACATACCGCCGCGGGCAGGAAAAATAGCAAAAATATCATGATACCCGCGCCGCCCATACCACGGCGCCCTCCGTGATGATTGCATAGGATTTTGAGCCGACTTCCACAATGTCCCCGGATTTATAGCCATCTGTTACCGGAGCCCATAATAAATAGATCTCCCCCTTGCAGCTTGGATTCCATCCAGGGATTCTCATTTTCCGGACGTATGCCTGTCCTTCGTTTAAATACGGCAAATTATAGGCCATCAATAAGGCTGATAAAAATAACGCCTGCGGATATGTGCAGTCCCATGTGCTATTTATTTTTAGCTGCTCTACGGGATATTTAGTATCGTTGCCTATTTTCCCGTCAACCCCGCCTAGTGTATGAAAATTTTGAAAATACTTGTATCCGGTTTGATAAAAATTATTTACATTGTTATTGCAATTAAACCAAATTCTCCAGTCCCCCCGAGAATTAAGCAATTGTCTGGTAGGTATATCGGGAACAATTTGATCCGCATAGCTATCACTTGAATAATACGTATTGGGCAATGCCGCCGGTTTATGATCCGCTAAATTTTCGGCAAAGGAAAATACATTAATAACAGTTTGTAATCCATTTCGGTAAGCGTTCGCTGTCCCCTTCATCCATATAGCCGCCCCGGTCCCTGAAGTATTATTTCCCTCATCTGTGGAAAATATAACAAGGTCAATTCCGTCTGATTGTCCAGCTCCATTTACAAAAGAATAACCCCTGCTAAATTCACCAGTCCAATAAATAATACTCATTGAGATAGTGTCATTTGCAATGCTATAGGGGATAGCATAATTTCCGAGCATATCGGTTAAATTAGGATACCACCGGCTAGCTTTACCTACTGCGTATATAGGAATCTGGTCGCCTACTCCAAATGAGGCCCAATTATCAGTATATTCCTTCTCCGTTTTTGGGGTCATATTCATCGCGACGACTAAATTACCGTCAAAAAATCCAAAAGATAAACAAACATTATCTTCATCGGTTCCGACAAATATTACATCTGATTCATAATGACGGTTTTGAAAAAATGAAGTATACAACCCGTTAACATAGGTATCATACAGCGGAGCTCCGGTAAACCTTGCAGAGCCTACGGTGATTGTGTCAAGTACCGTAAGCCCGGTATTCTGACTGAGAATGAGAGTCACAATATCCTGAAGCAGAGAATTGAGCTTAGTCGTTAAAGTGTCTGTCCCTGCTACATAAGAAACACTGTAAGTAACCTTCTTTTTGATTGCCATATCTGCTAAACCTCATCATAAGTAGAAGCTGATTCTGTTGTTGTCGCTGTGCCGATACCAGCACCAGTATCAATGTCTTCTTCAATAACGCTGTCAATGTCTGCGATTCTTGCACCTTCAACAGTGTCAGAGAATCCGAACTCATCATCAGTGCTGCCAGCGGGAAGATAATGATCTTCCCATGAGCCGTCATCAACAACCGTATTCGAGACATCCAGAGTGCATGACACCTTATGCATAGCTGTCTCATCATTCCTGAACACCAGAGCCTGAGTGAAGGCGCCCTTCTGGATGCGGACATACTGATACGTCACCGCGCTGGCTGTGTTATCCAGAAGCGGGCACACGAACCAGTCCGCTCCGCAGTGGATATTGCCTTTGAACCAATTCAGGAATTCCTGAAATTCCGCTGCAGTGAACATCCATGTAACTGACAGCGAATCGGGAGCTCCCTGGTTCACCAGACGCTGCCGCACATAGCCGTCCGACATCTGAGTGCGGAGCATGTTGGGCTGATACTTCCTGCTGTAGCCGCTTTGGAGCGGTTTCGGCAGCAGGGACGGAAAAAAGTACATAGATCCTCCGGAAATAAAAACGGCCTGAAAACTCACGCTCTCAGACCGTTTGTGAAACAGGCATGCCTGTTATGTTATGCGCCTATCCTTTTGAGATTGAAGGTGTTCTGGATGGCATCGCTCATCTCGCCTCCCCGGCGGATGTCCGACACGAAGATGTTGATGATTCTCGTGTCATTATCATCTTCGGACTCCACGGATCCGGCCTTGTCATTGCTCTCATAGAGATTCACTATGACATCGCCGCCGATCATGGCTGAACGGGCCAGATCCGCAGTCTCTCTCCGGGACGTCACCGAGACCGGCCCCTGAATCAGCTCCGGGCCGTACTCGCCCACAATGCCCCACTCTCCCGGGTTGATTTTGCCGCCCTTGTCGTGCATGGTAACAGATTTAAGCTGTCCCAATATCCCGGTAGTGAGAGACACTGCCTGAGCATAAGCGGCAAGGTGCATATACCAGTCACCCTCGGTTTTGCTGAGAGCTTCCGTCCATGCCAGGATTGCATTCATAGTAGCGGATGCCACGGCAAAGCCTTTCTGAACCGCAAACAGAGCCTTATACGCTCCGGAACTCTGATTCATTCCCTGAGTAAGATTTTCAAAAGCGTCAGAAATAGAGTTCATCCCTTTTTTGAAATTATCAACCTGTTCAAGCTGCTCCTTGGAGAAGAAATCGTTCTT
>JAEEGF011523837.1_pt1 | contig 22273 bp, 23 predicted proteins | sample 9134171 | NCBI WGS metagenome assembly JAEEGF01 (sample SAMN16246542, study PRJNA631951) | gut metagenome | biome: gut microbiome; feature: rumen; material: AP-attached | host: Bos | place: Iran: Karaj | collected 2018-10 | reverse complement strand
CATAAACAGCGCCGCCGGGACGCCCTTTCCGGAGACGTCTCCGATCACAAGCGCCAGATGGTCGTCGTCTATGAAACCGAAGTTGTAGAAATCTCCGCCCACTTCTCTGGCCGGATCCATGACCGCGTAAATGTCGAATTCTTTTCTGTCCGGGAAGGGAGGAAACTCGGTCGGGACCGAGTTTGCCTGAATGTCTTTGGCCAGATTCATTTCCGTGCCGATGCGTTCTTTCTCTGCGGCTGCCTGGGTCAGGTTGTCGATATAGCGGACCATGTCCGTCTCCATCTTGTCAATGGAAGTCGCCAGATTGTGGATCTCGCGGAGGTTAGAGATGTCCTCGAGCGGTTCGCCCTTCTGATTGTCTTTGGCAAAGCGTGCGGCTTCCTCGGAGATCTTGCGGACAGGCTTCACGTATTTCCGGCGGATGTACAGCGAAATGAACGTCGCTGTAATGAGCGCCAGGATCAGTGTCGAAATGATCACCGTCACGAGATAGGGTCTCGTGAGGGCTCTGAGCTCGCTGAAGGGCCGCTGGATGCACAGGATGCCCACTGTGTTGTTATACATGTCCCTGACCGGCACCATGGTCGTGATATGGGGGTGCGAGCCATCTGTCGGATTCATGCGGTAGACCGTCTCGTAAATGGCCGTCTGCTCATACATGGCCTGATACTTCCGGCGGTATTCATCGTTCGTCGTATCCCTTGGATGCCCCAGCTCCCATTCCTTGTACTCCGAGTTGTCGACCGAATTGTTGACCGAATTGAACACGGAAACGAATCTGCCATAGTCGCTCGTGTCCACCGAAATGACATAGATCAGCGAGACCCACATCCGGCGGCAGTAGCCGTCCAGATAGCTTCTGGTCAGCCGGTATTCATCCTGATAGTTCCCGTCGAGATATTCATCCAGATGATCTCCGTTGACCAGCGTGGCTGCTGTATCCGCCATATGGAACGTGGTGACGGAATACTCATTTTTGATGGAATTGGTGTAGTTCACATAGCCAATGGTACTGACCAGGACGCCGAACACAGCCAGAAGGGTCACGATCACTCCAATGAGCTGGAAAGCCATTGTGGTTGTCCGTTTACCGGCTTTCTTCATTTCCGTATCCTTTCTCAGCGGCCTAGACGCCCGATCAGCGCTTCGATTGCCGTATCCGTCATTCCGCAGCCGTCTTTCAGATAGATCTTCGCCAGCGCGCTGAGGTCTGCGGTCTGAAGGTCAATGTCTTTCGTACCGGCGACCGTGTACAGCATGGCGATGAGGTTCTTCTCCAGGATCACGTCGTACTTGGCTTTGTCCTTTTCTTCAGTGATCTCGTAATAGTTGTCGTAGGTGAGCATATAATCATCCACGATCTCCTGATAGGACGCGCCCATAAGCGCTTCCAGCAGCATGCAGATGAAGCCGGTCCGGTCCTTGCCCTCGGTGCAGTGTACGAGGTAGGGGCCTTCCTTTTCCGCCATGCGTGTGAAGCCGTCTGCGATCTTCTCCCGGAAATCATCCGCGCTGAAATTCATGGCCATGGCCAGCGGGATGACATTTCCCGCCTCATAGAGAGACTTGAAATAGAGCGATTTGAAATCGTCCTTGGCCATGTATCTGGCGATCTTCTCGTCGTTGTCGGAGAGGTTCAGGATGCACCGGACGCCTGCTTTCTCAATCAGCGCATCCACGTAAGGCGCGCGGTTATGCTGGTTGTCGCAGGGGGAAGCGGAACGGTACAGGACGCCTTCTTTGATGTTTCCCGGGAAAATGTTCCTGAAATTCGCAAAGACTTCGTCGCTCGGATACCTCTCCCGCTCGTCGTAATAATGGATGTCTCTGGCCTCCTGAACGTCCAGATACTTGCCGTGCTCGTTCAGATAAACGCCCGCGGTGCAATGCTCGTCCAGCTTCGCCTTCACGAAGAGATCTTCCTTCTGGCCGGCATACAGCCCGCCCTCTTCCCAGAGATCCGCGCCGTAGTTGATGGCAGCCTTGATGAAGTCATAGCCCGGGTAGGCAATGAGAAGCGGCTCGCCGGCGTCCACGTAATAACCGTTGTAATAGGGCAGGTCCTCAAGCGTGTAGCCGTTGGAGAACTGCACCTTCACGCTGTCGCCGTAGCGGAAGCCCAGTTTGTTGAAGTCATCGATCTTGATCTCGATATAGACGCCGCCGAATTCCAACTCATGCTGGATCGGAAGCCCGGTGATCTGAGGCGTATCGCGATCGTAACCGGTTGGTTCTCCCTTGTCGCAGGCGGAAAGACCCAGGCACAGCGCGAGCGCCAGTGCGAGGCAGAGGATCTTTTGAAACAACTTCCTTGTCTTCATGGTTTTCCCTTTCTGTCATTGATCCACTCAGACAGTTTCTTCTTTCTGCTCCGGATCCGTGAGGAAACCGGTCTCCCGGAGCGCCTTCAGCAGATTTTCCGTATAATGCCTGAAGCCTTCGTCATTCGGGTGCAGGCGGTAGTCCGCGAAATAACGCTCCTCTTTTGGGATCATGTCGAAGCAGTTGATCACCGTCACGCCCGGAAGACCTTCCACAGACTCACGGATCACTTCCCCGATCTTCAGGAACTCGCAGCATTTGCGGACCTCATGCATGTCTTTCCGCCAGACCGGCGTGAGCGCCAGGATCCTGGCTTCCGGATAGGTCTCCCTGAGCCTTCTATAGAATTCCGGACAGTTTTTCGAGAACTGGTTCCAGCTTCCCACGCCCCAGTCATTTGTTCCGTAGGCGACGGAAATGTAGTCGGGCTCCACAGGGTCCGGGAGAGAAGCCAGCGCCGGGATGAAGCGCTCTCCGCCGATCGATTTGTTGATCTCGTCCGCGTCGAGTGCCTCTGCCAGTTTTACCGTGTAGCAGCTCGTTGGCCTGAGCGCGTCGTAGCCCTGGGTAATGGAATCCCCAAAAGTGAGGAGTGTCTTGGGTCTTCGGACCGGCTCGACGACCGCCCCGATCTCCACTTCCAAAGCATCCAGTCTGAGATCCGAAGACCAGGGCAAGTGGATCTCGATGGTCTTCAAACCGCTCCCCAGGTCAAATTCCTTCCGGAAGGATCCGTAGGGGAAGCCTTTGATCGTATAATCTCCGGACACGTCCGAATCCGAGAAATTGTCGATATAGCCGAGGACATTTCCGTCTTTCAGGATGTCCATCGAGAAATAAGCGCGGCTTGTGGCCTTCAGAACGGTCGTCCGGATCCGGAGATAGGAACTGTCCGTCCGGAAGCGGAGGACAATGCCGGTGGTGGCGAAGCATTTTTCAAAAAAGCCGTCGTTGTACTGAAGATACAGCGCCTCCTGTTCCGCAGTAAAACGGTGGAAGCGCACCTGTCCGTCAAAATCCTCCAGATAGGCCGCTCCGCATGTGATATTTTGAATCTCGTCGAATGAAAGCCTCATCTTTCTCCCCTTCTGTTGCCAGAGGCCATAAAAAGACATTCTAAATCAATTAATTATCGCACAGATCGGCGCTTTTTTCCACTAAAAAACGCCTTCCTTTTACCGATAGTCATAAGTCCTTCTCGCGATGCCTTTTTCCTCATCCGCGGGAATGACGAAGACCTTGCAGGAGGACGCCTCTTCGGAGATGATTCCGTCCTCCGGAACGGTCTCATTTTTCCGAGGATCCAGCCGGACGCCCAGCGGTTTAAGACGCTCTGAAACCATGCGGCGGATGTCCGGAGAATGCTCTCCGATGCCCGCGGTAAAGACCAGCGCGTCCAGCCTTCCGAGGTCCAGATAGAAAGCTCCGATGTAGTGAACGATGCCGGTCACAAACACGTCGATCGCGAGCCGGGAGCGATAATGGCCGTTCTTCGCGGCTTCCATCACATAGCGAAGATCGTTCGAGACACCGGAGATTCCCAGAAGGCCGCCCTTTTCCCTGAAGCCTGAGCGGATCTCGTCGTCCGTGAGTCCCTGGTCCTTCAAAAACCAGATCATCCCGGAGTCGATGTCGCCGACACGGTTGGCATGGATCAGGCCGGACTCCAGGCTCATGCCAAAGCTGATGTCCGCGCTCTTTCCGTCTTCGATCGCGCACACGGAGCAGCTACCGCCGAGATGGCAGGAGATCGCCGCGTAATGTGCCCCGAGACGCTCATTCAAGACGTCTGCGATGTACCCGTGCGATGCGCCATGATAGCCCAGTCCCCTGACGCCGTATTTTTCGACCCACTCGAAGGGCACGCCGAACACTCTCCTCTCGGCCGGAATGCTCTGATGGAAAGCCGTCTCGAAGCAGCCGACGAACAAGGCCTCGGGCAGTACTTCACGCATAACAGCGATCGCATTCAGATAGGCACGGTTATGCAGAGGCGCCATTGCGATCCAGTCCTCCATGCCCTGAAGTGTTTCTTCATCGAGTTCATGGACGCCGGGATGACCTTTCGAAAGCGTCGTCTTGAAACCGACACGCTCGATCTCGGAAATGTCCCGGATCACGCCGTATTCCGTTCCCTCGAGGCATGCGAGAAACTGCCGGATCCCGGCGCGGTAATCCGGAATGCACTGATTCCGAAGCTCCGTTCCTGCCCCGGTGAGGCCGTTCATAAAGCGGAAAACGCCGTCGTCCAATGAGCCGACCCGCTCGATGCCGCACTGGGCAAGGACCTGCCCTTCCGGCATTTCATACAGTTTGAATTTCAGGGAAGTGCTCCCCGCGTTCACGACCAGTATTTTCATAACTCGCCCTCCGGAAATCTCGGCGTTTCCCCGGAATATTTTCCCATATAGTGTGTTCTCTCTTCTTCGGGCACCATGGAGCCGCCCGTGGCCCAGACGATATGCGCCGCGTTCTGAAGCTGCGTCTCCGAGAAATCTGAAAGCAGCTTCGTCATCTGACCAAGTTTTACCGGCCCCTGAAAAGCGGCGCAGGCGGATGGCTCGATGAAGATCCCTTCTGTTCTCCATAGCCCGCGAAGATATGTAAAAAGCCGTTCATCCCGCACGGTCACGATGCCGGAAACCAGTTCTCCGACTGCTCTCCCGGCAAAATGTGAAGGGCGCCCGACAGCCAGCCCGTCCGCTTCGGTACGGCCGGTGAGGCCGATGTCCTGAACGGAGATCTGATCGTGAAGACTTGTCGCCATGCCAAGGAGCATGCAGGGCGCTTCGACGGGCTCTTCGAAAATGCATCGCACCGAGTCGCCGAATTCGTGTTTGAGTCCGAAGGTAATGCCCGAAGGCGCGCCGCCCACGCCGCAAGGAATGTAGACAAAGAGCGGATGGTCCTTGTCCACGGGAATCTGCTGCGCGTGAAGCTGCGCGTGAAGCCGCCGGGCGGCCACGGCGTATCCGAGGAAGAGATCTCTGGAATTCTCATCGTCCACGAAATAACCGTAAGGGTCTGCCAGCGCCATTTTCCGCCCTTCGCGTACGGCAGCGCTGTAATCTCCGTCATATTCGATGACGTTCACGCCCCTTTCGCGAAGGAGATCTTTTTTCCACTGTTTTGCGTCGGCGGACATATGCACATAGGCGCGGTAGCCAAGCGCGGCGCTCATGATGCCGATCGAAAGGCCAAGATTCCCGGTGGAACCTACATGGATCGAATGACGGCCGAAAAAAGCGCGGGCTTCGGGCGTCAGGAGTACAGTATAGTCCTTCCGAAGTAAGCCCTCCGTACGCGCGAGATCCTCCGTGTGTTTCAGCACTTCATAGATTCCGCCGCGGGCTTTCACCGAGCCGGAAATCGGCAGGTGGCTGTCCATTTTGAGATAGAGGCGGCCGGCGATCCCCGCGCCGAAGTTTTCGTTCAAAAAGAGCCGCATCTCAGGGATCTCCCTGAGAGGCGACTCAATGATTCCGCGGCTTCCAGCCGTTTCGGGAAAACATGCTTCCACAAAGGGCGCAAAGCGCCGGAGGCGCGCATCGGCGTCGTCCACGTCCGCTTCTTTCAGGGGAAGCGTTTCCCGGACTTCTTCAAAAGGACGCGTCCCGGGGTTCTCCCAGACCGCCTCTTTTCTGTCCGACAGCGCTCCTAAAACCGGGTATTGTTCGAAAAGCTTTCGCAAGTCAGCGCGTTCCATCTGCAAATTCTCTGAAAAAGCCTGGTCAGTCCTTTTTCGCAGCTTTCTTTTTCTTCCTGGCACGTTTTACGAGTACCACGACGAGAACAATGATGCCGGCCACAAGAAGAATACCGCCGCCGATCACCGGGAAAAGGATCCTGGCGATCTGCGCGCCGACATGAGGCGCCTGGAAAATGGTTAACGGTCTGTCGATCAGGTCTTTGTAGTAGACCATTCTGGTGTCATACTCGGAAGGTCTGTCGGTATGGAGCACCAGAAGACGCGCGCCGTGTTCGTCCCCTCTTCCGTAGGAATAGAAACCGATGCCGCAGGTGGCGACGACGTCGATCCCTTCGAGCGTCGCGATATAGTCGTTGGTGTGGTCGTGTCCGAAGAATGCAGCCTTCACGCCGCAGTCCTTCCAGGACTGGAACTGACCGTGGTCTTCATCAGGCGGACAGGGGGCTTCGCCAAAGCGGCCTTCGCGCACCGCGCCTTCTTTCTCAATATACCAGTCGCTCCCGAAAGCGCCGAATGTGCAGACCGCACCTTTCTGGAAGGCTTTCGCGGGTGTAAGCAGGTCAAAGACCTTGTGCACGGGGATGTGCTGGAAGACATACGAGACCGGCCGCTCTTCTCCAAAGGACGCAACGCCGTCACGGAACCATTGATTCTGCTCCTCTGTCACATAACCGTATCCGCCTTCTTTGGCATAGGTTCCGCTGTCCATGGCCCACAGGAGGATCGAAGCTTTGTCCGAGCCCCTTGGGACGATCCGAAGACAGGTATTTCCCACGCCTTCGATCTCGGGGTCTTCATTCAGACAACCCGGGAAGCTCTGATAGATCTTCAGCTGTTCTTCCTTGGAAATGCACTCCTCATCATCATGATTGCCGAAACAGACAAGAAAGGGCAGACCTTTCTTCACGACCGGTTCGACGACTGCGCGGATGGCGGTCTCAACCTTTTCTTTGTCCGTTCCGATACTGGGCCCGTAAATATTGTCTCCAAGGAAAATGACCAGATCGGCATCGGCGCTGTCAAGTTCCGCCTGAAGAAGCTCTCTCGTCAGTTTCTGCGGTTTGTCCGTGTCCTGCGTGTCCGCAATCAGAAGGATGTGAAAGCTTCCGTCTTCTCTCGCCTGAAGAGCGGCTTCCGGAAAACCGGGCGCCGCTTCGCGTGCCGAATCCGCACGCACGAAAACGGCCGGCAGAAAGGCAAGCATCAGGCACAGTAAGAGACTGACCCATCTCTTTTTCATAAAACGTTTCATTGGCATCCCTCCGGGATCAGATGATCCCCAGCGGGATCAGAACGGCCAGAAGCACCGCGACCAGCGCCCATTCGGTGATGAGGAAGATTTTTCTCTTCTTCGGCGCCATATCCGGCACGTAGTTGCTTGCAAGGAAGAAAGGCACATATGTCGTGATGAACACCGGCAGCACGCCCCACCATTTGTACACCCAGATGAAGGAGTGATTCGAGGTGCCGGCGAGGAAGGCTTCAAACAGCGCAAAAAGGAGCGCCATTTCCAAGGCGCCGACCAGCTTGCAGCTGATGCCTTTCCTGCCGTTCTTCGCGAAATACCGCTTCGTCCGGTCCTGGGGCAGCATCTTGAAGGAAATGATGCCGGCGAGCGAGAACATCATGCTGAGTTCCCAGCAGACGCCGATCAGCAGGATGAAGGTCGTCGACTCGTTCGACACCGCCCACAGCGGGTATTTGAAGATCTTCGCGATGACCGCGTTCGCGATCTCGTAGAGCCAGTGCACGCCGTACAGCGCGAGGCCCGCGAAAACGATCTCCTTGTTCTTCTTGTGGATCTCCGACCAGTAGACGTAAAAGACCACGGCCAGGATGAAAATAAAGGTCCAGTTAAAGTTTTCCGTGCTCCGGACCTTGATTGCGTTGACAAGGTCCATGGCTTCCTGTGAGCCGTCTCCCCAGAATACAAACATGATTCATACCTCCTTCATGAACTGTTGTCTGAGATGTTTCCATTCTTCCGGTTACTTTTTGTATTCCTCCAGCACCTGTTTCAGTAAAAGCGGATCATCCGTCATGATGCAGTCCACGTTCTTCTCGATGAGGAAACGCATTTCATCCGCGTCGTTAATGGTCCAGTACTGCACCGCGATGTTCCTCCGGTGCGCGCGGTTGATATAGGTCTTCCACGTCAGATCGAGTTTGATGCCCTTGATGTTGTAGGACATCGGTATCTGAAGACATGTGAAATCCGCGCCTGTGAAAAGGTTCACGCCCAGCATCTGGGTGATGACAAATGTCGCCGCGCCTTTGGTGGAAGCGCCGCGCATCAGCGTCGGATGCATCGCCTTGAGGTTGTCTTCGATCTCCGGGTGGAAAGTGCCGACCACCAGATTCTTCTTGTAGTCCGGAAAGCATTCCGTGAGACAGCGGTCCATGATCTCGGCTGCCTTGAAGCCGATGTCCCCTCCGTTCTTGATCTCCACGATAAAGAGAAGATCCTTCCGTGTGTCGTAATACTCCTCGAGAAGTTCATGGAACTCCAGGATCTTGAGGCCCAGCGCCTCCTGCTCCTCTTCCGTCTTGTCCCGGTAAATGTATTCGCCTGTCTCAGGATCCTTGAAATTGTAGCCCATGTTGTAGGCACGAAGTTCCTGAAGCGAGTGCTCGCCGATGTTCACCTTCTCAGCGCCTTCTTCACAGGCCATGCGGTTGATGCTGCCGTCATGGCTGAAGACCAGATGGCCGTCGCTGGTCATCCAGACGTCGGATTCACAGATCTGGATGCCGAAGTCGTTGACCGCTGCACGGAAGGCCATCAAGGTGTTCTCAGGGTTTGAAACGCCGCCTCCGCGGTGCGCCGCGATCATCGGGAGCGCGCTTTCCTCCTTGATGAAAGGATTTTTCTCTGTCACTTTCTTCGGAGGGATCAGATTGATCACCGTGAAAAACACAGCCAGCGAGGCCAGGATGCAGAGGAAGATCTTCAGTCCTTTTCCGCGCTTCTTCGGGTCTTTTTTCTTCTTTTCAGTTTGTTCTTTCTTCATCGTTTGCCTCCGAACCGAATCTTCATTTCAGTTCTTTCACAAAAAGTCCGTCCGCATCACGGACAAATCCGACCTTTTCCATGTATTTCACATGCTCCGGAGAATCCGATACACAGGTCAGTTTCGCGATCCCGAAATCCGCCAGCTTTCCGTAAAGGAATGTTCCCACGGAGCAGTCGCGGAAAGCAGGCGTCGTGTAGTCCAGAAGGATCTCAAAACAGTCCTCTTTCCGGTTTCCCAGAAGAACACCGGCGGCCTGGTCGTCGAAGAAGACCGAGAAGCCTTCCGCGTTCCGAAGCGCTTCCGTATCGATCCCCGGGAAATACTTTTTCATGTCGTCCCCGTGTTTCTGGAGAAACCAGCCCGTGAAGCCTTCGCCGGGTCCGAGCGCATTAAGCTCGTAGCTGCCGCCCTTCGTGCGCTGCTGACGGATCAGCTGCACCACGTTGATGATGACCAGACAGGCGTTCAGAAAAGCCGTCGGATAGGAATGGATGAGAAGCGCATACACCGTGAAGACCGCGCTTCCGATCAGATTGATGACGCGAAGCTTGACCACGGAAGTCATCAGCATGGACACCAGGACCAGAAGAGACCCCGTATAACCGATCACTTCAAACCACATTTCTTTCGTCATGTCGATGCCTCCTTTTCAAAAACAGCGGGCTCCGATCACAGATTTCTGAAGCGCTCCGCGCCTTTCCCGTCCAGCCAGCGGAAAATGATCAGGGCGGACAGGAGATATAAGACCGTAAACACGCCGAGATAGATCTCCGCGCTCACAAATCTTCCAAGGAAGAAATATAGGGCTCCAAACACTGCCACAAAGCCCCAGGTGGAGAACAGCACGACCGTCACCGCACCACCCTGTTTGATGGGCACGGCCTCATTTGTCCAGTCCAGAAGCGGCATGCGGACGCCGATCGAGGTGCTGTAGAGCGCCGAGAAAGCGCAGAACGCAAGCACCACGAGAGGCATCAGGATCCGGGTCAGGATGGACACGTCCAGTACGATCGCCGAACAGACTGCCGCAAAAACGGCCGGGACAGCGCTTAGAATGAACTGCGTCATGGCCTTTGCGCGTAACGGAATCTTCGCATCCACGGGCATCGACAGCGGAAGCCAGATGCTTTTCCCTTCCAGTGAAATGGAAGGCGCGGCCGTGTAGGTCATGGCACACAGGAAGAGGATCACCGCGCAGATCAGCACCGGAACCATGCCCGGAACCATTTTAAAGACGTCGCCCATGACGTCCGTGATCAGCGAACCGCCAAAGAGCATGAAAATACCCATCGCCGGCAGAATGATGATGCTCAGTCCGCAGTTCAGCATGTAGTTCGGACTGGAGATGAAACGCTTGAATTCCTTGCCGAGGAAGGCACGGAAAGCGCTCTTTTCATGCGCAGTCTTCTCGACGTACCGCTTCTTGGCGATGCTGCCGGTGGCCGTCGCGACCTTGATGAAGCTTCTGGAAACGAGTGTCCAGATCAGGACAAAGAGGATCGCCGCCGCGGCCGTATAGATCCCCGCCGCAAGCCAGTCGCCTTCGCCGACGCGTCCAAAGAGATACAAGGGATAGGCGCTCGCGCGGATCTTGTCTCCATAAATGGCTGCGTTCTGGATCAGTGAGCGGATCAGGTCCTGGGCCTTGAAATAAATGAAATAGTAAAGCCCCAGGAACAGAAGCGAAATGAGCACCGTGATGATGCTCTTGTTTTTCAGTTTCACGCTGATCCTGGCAACCACCCAGCCCAGAAGCACGGACAGAAGCAGGATGAAGACCGTGATGATGAGGAAGAGCAGGATCCCCCCGACGACACGCGCAAAAGTCACGCCCGTGACGATCCAGTATACAATGAGCGTGGGGATCATGACTGCCGCGGAATACATCAAGCCCATCAGGTATACGCCTGCGAGCCTCGCGACCATGATCGTCCGGACCGGAATCGGCATCGACAGCAGGAAGTCGTTGTCTTTGGCGAGATACAGACTGGAAAAGGTGCTGAAAACGCTGCCGAAGGTGCCCAGCACCAGCGCGATCATGCTCATGACGACAAAATACAGCCAGCCCATTTCTGCTTCCACGAGCCCGCCGCACAGCGCGAAGGCAGTAAAGCCGAAGGAGCCGCCCAGAACGCCGAAGATGATCACGAAGTAGAAAATGAGAAATCCCGCGATCGCCCCTTTGGAACGCATTCTCTTCCGCTTTGCGTCATAAAAATAACTTCGGAACAGTTCGACGAAGTTTTTCTTCAAAAGGACTTTCAGCATTTACTCCGCCTCCAGTTCCAGGAAGACTTCTTCCAGACTGTCGTCGCCTTTGACCTCTTCCATCGTGCCGGCCTTGATCAGTCTGCCCTGCTTGATGATGGCCACCTTGTCGCAGAGTTTTTCCGCGACTTCCAGAACATGCGTGGAGAAAAAGATCGCGCCGCCCTGGTCGCAGTGTTCCCGCATCATTTCCTTCATGAGGTGCGCGGCCTTCGGATCCAGGCCGACGAAAGGCTCGTCCATGATGATGAGCTTCGGCGCGTGGATCCACGCGGAGACCAGCGCGAGTTTCTGCTTCATGCCATGCGAATATGCCGAGATCGGCTCGGCCAGGTGATCGGTCAGTTCCAGAAGGTCTGCATATTTATGGATCCGCTCCTTGCGGACTTCCGCCGGAACGCCGAAGACGTCCGCGATGAAATTCAGGAACTTGATCCCGCTCATGAACTCGTAAAGATCCGGATTGTCCGGGATATAGGCCAGGTCTTTCTTGCAGGCCAGCGGGTCTTCCTTGATGGAATGCCCGTTGATCAGGATCTCGCCTTCATCGAAGCGAAGTATGCCGACCGCGCTCTTCAGCGTGGTCGTCTTGCCGGCGCCGTTGTGGCCGATGAAGCCATAGATCTCTCCCGGCTGGATGTGTAACGACAGATCATCCACAGCCTTGGTTTCTCCGTACTTTTTGGTCAGGTGTTCAATTCTCAGCATGTGTGTTCCCCTTTATTTCTTCCAGTAAAATGTGTAATGAAACGCATACTCAAATCCGAGCTTTCCGTAAAAGGCCTGGTCTGAGATCACATACGCTTTCTTCGCGCCCATCGCGCGCGCTCGGTTCATTGCCTCGTTGAGCAATGCCCCCGCAAGGCCCTTCATACGATGGGAAGGGACCGTGCAGACCGGCTCCACATAAGCGTAATCTGTCCGCTTATCATACCACAGACTGCAGTATGAAACCAGTTCCCCGGACGGGTCCATGGCCGCCAGCGCAAGACGCGGATCAAAATGCTTCCGCTCTCTCGGAAGGACCTTTTCCTCCCGTTCGAACTCCGCCCGGTCCTCTCCGTGGTCAAAGCCGCGCCAGAACAGCCACTGAAGCGCGTCCATATCTCTCTCCGGGACGGGCTCCACGATCGAGTAACCCGCGGGAAGCATTACCGGCAGTTCTTCTTTCAGATCTTTCCGGAGCACTGTTTCGGATTGTTCAGCCCGCAAAAAGCCCTGCCTAAGGGCTTCCGATACCTCCCATGTGAGACTGTCACAGACCGCGACGCCAAGGCCATTCTCATCCTGAAGTTCCCGGAAAGCATAAGCCAGGATCTCCGGATAAAGCATCTCATAGCCCGGCAGTGTATCCACGAAGGCTTCCCCCGGATACATGTCGAAAAGCGCCGCGCCGACAACCCTCTCTCCGTCCAGCCAAAGGCCTATTTTTTCCAGTTGCGAACAGTCGGTCATCGGATGCCCGATCATCCATTCAAAGCGTGCCCAGTTCCAGTTGATATGCGCTCTGCTGCTCTCATTCAGAGTGATCAGGAAGTCTATGACCGCATCATAGTCTTCCTCCCGATATCTGCGGAACTGCACGAATTTTTTGTCCAAATCTTCCGCATCCACCGCACGGAAACCATTCTCCCGAAGAAGGGAGGCGAAGATACCGGAACCTTGGACGAGTTTCCCGGAAAACGATCCGTCATAGATCTGATTTACCCCGCAGGAAGGACTCCTGGACTGGAGGACTGCCAGATCGATCCCGGCTTCTTTGGCCTTCTGAAGGCACTTTTCGGCGCCCTCGCGGTATTCTCTGTCCTTCGACTCCCCCTGGGTGTTCATGACCACACCGTTTACGATCTCGCACGAAAGCCGCGGGATCGGAAGACCGCCCGCGACCTCAGGGCACACCGGAATCACTTCCTGACCTTCCGTGAAAGCCAGGACCTTTTCATTCCGGTTGTCCCCGCCGTTATATTTGCACTTCTGCCCCAGAAGGCAGGCGCTTACCAGGATTTTCATCGTTATTCCTCATTTGGTGATGTTTCGAATAGTATACCATATCCGATACAAATCCGATAGTATCCCCCGAGCGACGTCCGGCTATTGGTTTTTTCACGAAGATGGAGTACAATCCGTATAGAATCTGAACGAAGGCGGCCTGAGCCGTCAAAGGAGCATATCATGAAGCAGAAAGTGGTCGGAATCGTCCCGTACGCGCCGGATTTCGGCAAAAGCGAAAGCCGTTATGACGACAAATATCATTTCACCGACACCTACTGTGTCCGTGCGCACGAAGCCGGGCTTCTCCCGGTCGGCGTGCTGCCGGTCGAGGGGCGGATCAAAACGGATATTCTGGATCTCTGCGACTGCTTCATCCTCCAGGGCGGGTCAAATGTGAGCCCTTATCATCTGGAGGTCATCGATCACGCGCTCCGCACCGGAAAGAAGCTCCTGGGCATCTGCCTCGGCGCGCAGAGCATCCAGTGCTATTTTGCCGTTAAAAACGAGATCGAAAAAAGAGGTCTTCAAGGGAATGTCGGAGATCTTTACGACAAAATTCGAAAGGAAATGGAAACACCCTTCCTCGTCCGCGTCGCCGGCCATCGTCCGACCGAGGTCCTTCCAAGAGACAGCGCGGAATCCTTAAAGCATCCGGTCCTTCTTCTTGAGGGCTCCCATATTGCCCGCATTCTTGGAAAAACCGAGATCCGGGGCTGCACCTTCCATTTTTACGCGATCGGCGAACCCGCTCCCGGACTGACTGTCACAGGACGTGCTCCAGACGGCGTCATCGAAGTGATCGAGTACGGGGAAAATGTCATCGGGACCCAGTTCCATCCCGACGTGGATTCCGATTTACACGGATTATTCGACTGGCTGAACGCGTGAGACGATCTTCCGGACGATCTTCTCGTTGACCGGAAGAAAGATGCCCGCAACCGGCCCCACCAAGGCAATGCAGACGATCGTTCCGACGCCCACCTTGCCTCCCAGAAGGAAGCCCGCGCCAGCAAAGACCGCATCCACCACAAGCCGGATGATCCAGAATTTGGCATGCGTCTTGTCCGAGATCACGACCGCAACCAGGTCGTTGGGTCCGGTTCCGGCGTCGGATTTGATGACAATGGTCATGCCGTAGGCCAGGATCACACAGCCCAGCACCAGCATCACGATCCGGAAGAACAGATTCAGATCCGCCGGCAAAAACAGCTGAAACAGCCAGGTAAAGAAATCGATGATCGGCCCGCCCAGAAACATGCAGATGAGCGTGCCGATCTTCACATAACTTCTGTCGACGATGAGAAGCACAAGGATGATCAGGAACGAGACCGCCATGTGTGTTCTTCCGTGTGTCACAAAAGACCACGAAAGCGCCTTCGAAAGCTGCCGGAAAATGCCCTGGATCAGCACGTTGAACGGATCCGAGCCCAGATCGGAAAGCAGGAACAGGGTGACGCCCAGATGCGCGATCGTAAGGCCGGCCAGCAAAATGACCGAGCGCACGATCCATTCTTTGATGCTTCTTTTTTTCATCAGGTACTCCCTTTCATGGTTCAAACAGGGATCTCTTCACTCTCTGACTCATACCATAGCATATCGCCGGAAGGAATTCACGCATTTTCGCATTTCTGCCGGACGGCATGAAAAAGCGCAGCGGCCGAAGCCGCTGCGCTCTTTACGCGATGATCATGTTGTTCAGAACGGTTTAAAACTTCCGCTTCCTGCCGAACGGGCCATGGTGCATGGGGAAGTGTCTGCCGGGGCCGAATCCGGGTCCGCGGCCGCCATGGCATCCGAAGCGCCCTTTCTCTTCCTCCGGGGAAATGGCCTCGAGGTGTGCGCTCAGTTTGTCTGCCAAAGCGCAGAACTCGGCAGCCTCTTCGTCCGTGAAGCAGGCGGAAAACTCCGCGGCATGCTTCTCCATGTTTTCTTTCATGTCGGATGCGGCCTTCTTTCCCTCATCGGTCAGAAGCACCTTCGCGGCGCGTTTGTCTTCCTCGCTGGTCTTACGGATCACGAGACCGTGCTCTTCCATTTTCCCGAGAAGTTCGGACAAAGACGACGGGCGGACGTCCAGGATCTCGCAAAGCTCGCGGGACGTTGCGCCTTCATTGTCCGCCAGCACGAACAACGTACGGGCGACATGCGGCGGGAAGGGATGGCCGCCTTTCGGGGATCTGCGCCTCATGGCGCGGGACAGTTTTAAAACACTCTTGATCACATCTCTTCTTTCCATCTTCTCTATCTCCTTTCCATTTTTTGACGCATAAAATAATAAGGTACCTAACTAAAACACATGATAGTTAGGTACCTTATATTTGTCAAGTGTTTTTGAAAAAAATTTTTTTCAGGCGTCAGTACACCGTTTCGATGGGGCCCTCGATGCCGTATTTCTTCCTGAATTCCTCCAGGTCCTTCTCATCCCGGATCAGCATCACTTCACGGAATGTTCCGTTCTTTCTGTCTTTGAAGCCTGCCACTTTCTCGCCGGTGCAGATCGAAGAGCGGATGACCGGTTTCAGTTCGGCGGGATCATAGCCTGGCTTTGGGGCCGCTTTTTTCTTCTTCAGGTGAAACATCTTCTCTCCTCCCGTATCTCACGCCCGGAGAAGGTCGAAGAATGCCTCCGCCTCCGCCGCATGATTGCCTTTCGCGATGATGTGATGGTTTCCGATGGGGTCCGTGAGGAAGTAGGAAAAGTCGTCGATCCCGACACGGACCTGTGTGCGGCACAGCATGTCGCTGAAAGACGTTTCCAGGATCCGCGCCTCCTTTACGAAGTACCGGGAAAGATCGCCCGCGCATTTGAAAATGGTGCAGCTTCCCGGATCGAAGCTTCCCTGCACGGCAACGCCGATACCGGACTCAAAATGTGTATTCAGCGTAAAGCGGTCCGGCATCGTCACGGGCAGCGTGCAGTGCGCGAAGGTAGCGAAGCCCTCCTTGGTATCAAAACGGCTGGGATTGCACATGAACAGGTCTTCGCCTGTCAGATTCCCCAGGATCACCATCGAGAGAAGCGACGGCATATCCCCTTCGCAGCCGCCGTAGATCCCCATGCTGTTGAGGATGGAAAGCCCGAGGCAGCCGGTCGAGTGCACAGTGTCCAGAAGATCAAAGCAGCGCACCGATACGCCCGAAAGCCCGTACCGGTCCACGAGCCGCTTGAACGCGCCGTAGATCATCAGGGCCTTCTCGATCTCGCCCCGGTCGAAAGCCATACTTTGAAAGCGCTTCGTGTATTCATTTTCCTCGTAGCAGTTCTTCGCGATCTCGGAAAGGAGTTCCGCCATCGGGATCTCCACGAAGCCCAGTCCGAGCTTTTTCTGAACGGCATCCGGATCATAGTCGCTTGCGATCAGCCAGTCGGAAGGTTTTCCGATGCAGCCGATCTTTTTGCCCTGAAGCGCATGGATCGCCCGGTGCGCATTGCGAAACGTGCGGATCTCCTCGGCGATCGCCGGCACGTCTCCGTGCAGGATCCGTCCGGAACCGCCGTGCTTTCTGAGGTAACTCAGGATCTCCATCGAAGCCGCGAGGGAATTCGACTCCCCGCTCGTGAGGATGTAGCATTTCCGGTTTCGAAGTTCCGGGAAAACCTCAAGGAAATAGCCTTCGCTCCCGCCGGAAGCCACATAAAGAAGGGCGAACTCATCCTGAAGATATTCGGACAATTCCACCCTGCGGAGTTCTTCCCCCAGCGCTTCGCCGATCAGGTCGGTATACTGCCTGAGGCGGTTGTCCGTGGTCTGGGAAAGCGGGCTTCGGATCTGATAGAAATCAATCATGGCATTACTCCTTTGGTAGTCTCGATGAGATTCTGCGGGGATGTCAGAAAAACCAGCAGATCATATTGAGTGAATCCGGGGCGTCTTCATCCACGTAGCCCGAATCCGTAAATCCGTGCTTCTCATAGAGGCGGATCGCTTCGGTATCTGCCTTCTTCACACAGACTTCCACATGATCATAGTGCCCTTCCGCACGCAATTCGTCGAGGATCAGCTTCAGAGCCGCCGAGCCGTAGCCTCTGCCCTGATAACGTTCGTCGATCATAAACTGCTGCAGGTCATAACCCAGCGGTATATCCGTAAACTCCCTGACGAGCGCAAGTCCGACGATCACGTCATCGTTCTGGATGACGATCACACGGCCGCCGCAGTTTCTATACACGTAGCCCCGGGCGATGATCCCCGCCGCAGGCGCGAGGAATGCTTTCTGCTCCTCCTTTACGGACAGCGAAGCTGCTTCCAGCCAGTTTTCTTCCGTGATTTCGGTGAGGCGAATCATGTTCTCTCCTTATGAATCGTAAAAACGCTGCCCGTCATCCGTCACCAGCCGCTCGGTCTTCGGATACTCGAAGATGGCGTCGTTTGCGGCGTTGGCCTCCAGATAAGACGCAAATTCCCTGGCGTACCATTTGGCCATTTCCAGGTTATGCATGAGGTAATGTCCGCAGTTTTCTGGCGCGGTTCCGGGCACTTCCCGTGCGTCCTCCACGGCTTTGAACGCGCGGAGCATCAGATCGTACAGCTCCTTCGGCGCGCGGCTGCCCTTCAGGATGAGGTAGAAGCCGGTCAGGCAGCCCATCGGGCCCCAGTAAATGACTTCGTCTTTCCAGTCCGGATCATTCCGCAGAAACGTCGCGATAATGTGCTCCAAAGAATGCATGGCCGCGACGTCAATGACGGGCTCCCGGTTCGGTCTTTTCAGCCGGACGTCATAGGTCGTCACGGAATAATCGCCCAGACGATCCACCCTGCTTAAGAAAATGCCGGGCACGATGCGTGTGTGGTCTACCGAAAAACTCTGGATCAGTTCCATTTTCTGCTCTCCTTGGTTCAAAGAAATGATTGCCGGTTACTTCCACCGGTATACGGTGTCGATGGTCTTTTCATCCTTCATCTTGATCACAAAATCGCCCGGAAGTATTTTGTCCTCCGCTCCTTCCCGGTACATCAGGAAATAGGTGGATGTGATATAGCCCCGCCGGCATCTTGCATTGTAAACATTTACGCCGGTCAGTTCAACCGGCCCGCGAAGAACGGCTTCATTCCGTTCGAGCGCAGTGCGGATGATCGATTCGGTTTCCTCATTGAACGCATCGACCGCTTCCCGGGTCTTTCTGAGGCAGTTTTCCCTTCCGGGATATGCACCGTCCGAGGGTGTAATATTCTGTAAAAACGAGTAGATGACGGGCCGCTCTTTTGCGGCAAAGGAATAGACGCCTGCGCGGAGAAGGGCGTGGATCATCAGCGCGCCGGTATAGTAGCAGGAGATCCGGATCGGAAACAGGTACTCCGGTCTCCTCAGAACCGAACGCATCTGTTCCTCGAGTTCGCCTGCCTTCTTCGCGTCCAGCTGCTTCAGGACCTGCCACTCTACGAAGTTTGCGGTGCCTTCGATCTCTTCCACTTTACTCTCGTAGGAAAAAGCATACGGGAAGGCTTCGCTCCGATGCTTTCTGTGCGAAAGGAGTTCCTGTAAGGCAGCCTCGTCAAATCGATCCAGAAGCGTAAGCAGCAGTTCATTTTCACGCAGTCTGATGCTGAGGTTCTCTGCATCGTATTCATAGCGGTACAGGGCTTCCAGTTCGTCCGGCCACGCCGACCATCCCTCAAGAGTCTGGTATCCGTGAAACATCTCATGAACGATCTTGGATGTCAGTACGGAAGCTTCCAGCTCCTCCTGGACCATCCAGATCGCGATATGTTCGCCCTGATATACGATGGAGGTGTTTGCGCAGAAGTCGCTGGTCTTTTCGACGTATCGCCCGTCGAAATAACATTTTTCATGATCATACAAGGCGAATTTCAGCGCAGTGAAACCCGGCCAGATCCGATCAAAGTCCAGCCGGGAAATGTTTTCTTTTACTTCCGCATAGAGGCTCTCGAGATCCATTCAGGACCGCCTTTCCTTCGGGGCAGCCAACTCCCTGAATACGGCTTCGGCGTCTCCTTGGATGCAGATGGACTGCTCCACGATCTGTTCCGGACAACAAGCTTCGTTGAAATTAAGACAGGCGTAGACTGCCTTCGGCTCATCTGCCGTCATAGCCCAGAAGGGATACTTGATGATAACCGGGGTGTTCATCCCGACGCCGATCTCCAGAAAGAGGACGTGGCGCCCTTCATGACGCTCCAGAAACTCCGCGTATGCCGCCGACGCTCTGTGCCAGCCTTCATTCTCCACGAAAGTTTCGTCCGAACGAAGATTCATGGTCACGTCGGAGCCGTCATCCGGACATTTGGGGATCAGTTCTTCCGGGATCCTCATCCGAAGCGGTCCATCCTGCGGGGGTTGGAAAATGCCGGCCGGATCCTTCAAAAAGCCCTGCGCTTCCATGGCTTTCATGACCCATTCTTCGTTGTCGTAAGTCTTTTCAATGCGCGGGTTTACACTCTGGAACAGGCCGTAATCGCCCTGCGTATAGAAGAGGCGGTCTTTGTCGAATCCGGCCTTCTGAAAGCAATGATCCACATTCGTCGTGATCACAAAATAATCCTTCTCCTGTACCAGGGAAAGCAGCTTCTCATAAACCGGCTTCGGAGGATCCATGTAACGGTTGACGTAGATGTACCGTGCCCAGTAGGCCCAGAAGATCTCCTTCGAGGGATAGGGGTAGAATCCGCCCGAATACATGTCACGGAATCCGTAGGTTTTGCTGAAATCCGAGAACCATTTTTCAAATCGTTCTCCGGTGTAAATGAAACCGGCCGCCGTCGAGAGTCCTGCGCCTGCGCCGATCACGACCGCATCCGCTGTCTCAAGCTCGGTCTTCAGCCGGAGGATGGCTTCTTCGCGTGTCAGATTTCCTGCCGTCAGGCGGCCGCGGAAACGCCGGACCCGATCGATCCCGTAACGGATCGTCTCCGTATATCCGTCCGGCATGTCAGAATAATTCTGCTTCATAGTACGCTTTGTCCTCATCTTTAAAGACGTTGAAGATCACGCGCTCCATCCCGTCTGGATGCGCCGTGAGCCAGTCCGTCACGGTCTGCACTGCGATCTCCGCCGCCCGTTTGTTCGGAAAGCTGAAAACGCCGGTCGAAATGCAGCAGAAGGCTACGGAACGGATTCCGTTCTCCATGCAGAGGTCCAATGTGTTTTTGTAGCAGTCCGCCAGATCCTGCTCGAGCGCCTGGGTCAGTTTCCCCGAGACGATCGGTCCCACGATGTGAACGACCTTTTTTGCGGGAAGGTTGTAGCCGTCCGTCAGCATCGGAATTGCTGTCGGCTGCGCATAGTCGACGCCGTAATTCATGCGAAGCGCATTCATTTTCCGGCCGCATTCCGCCCGAAGCTGCACGCCGGCGTAGGTATGGATGCAGTTGTCAATGCACAAGTGCATCGGAACAAAGCAGCCAAGCATCTGTGAATTGGCGGCGTTCACGATGGCATCCACAGAAAGCCTTGTGATGTCGCCCTGCCAGACGGAAATGCGGTCTGAAAACGCATGACGGCTGCCCTCTTCCGCGATCGTCGGGATGTCTGAAAGACTTACGATCCCGTTCTCACGGTTTCGTTCCTGAAGATACGCGTCCTGGACCGCCAGCACCTGTGGCGGCAGGCTTTTCGGCAGCCGGATATTCATAAGCGACCGAAGGATCCGCTTCTTTCCTTCGCTGTCCGCCGGTGTTTTGAGATCCCGGTACTGCACCGAGTCTTTTTTAAACTGTTCTACCAGATAATCCAGACGCTCTTCCTGATTCATGTTCATATATCCTCTTTCAACCGATCAGATCCTCACGATCAGATTGTTCGCGCCGAAGGCCGTGGTGTATTTCACGTCCTTCGCCATCTTCATGATGATCGACAGGCTGAGTATGCTCTGCTTCAGATCTTTTTGTAAGGTTCTCAACAATCTTGCGGCTGCTCTCCCAATCGGCGCATCTTTGATAGTTGCCATTCGGGAAAGAACATTCTCTGTTCCATGGTCTGTCAAATACCAGAACTTTAAGTTCCGGCAGATGTTCGAAATACCTGAACGCCTTCGGAGAATCCTCAACTGCGTAGTCAAACTTCATCCTGTAATATTCTTCCAGTTCAAGCGTGCTGTTACTGTTTTTGAGAAAGAAATTCCGTCCATATTTATTGAGACAGTACAGTCTGGCGTCCTTCAGCCCATGCTCATCCAGCCATATGCGGGATGGCTCATAAACGCTTGACGGGCGGCCGGTAATGATCGATACCTCGTGCCCACGGGAAATCCATTCGTTTATGGTCTCCTGAGCTCCCGGCGTCGCATCATACGACAACAGGATCTCCGGCTCGTGCGCCCGAAGCATAAACCGCTCGTATTGTTCCGCATCCAGATGAAAAGACCTGTCCAGTGCAAAATCATGAATCTGCTCATAAGGAACATCCTTATGGAACATTTCCAGCAAAAGCTTTGAGAAAGCCCTCCCTGTCTCGCACAGGCAATCGTCAAAATCTACATAGATACGCATGATTCCATGATCTCACTTTCTCAAATACCATACACACAGATCATACAGTCGTTCTCTCAGCCGCACTTTCCTCTTTTCAGGACCTCACAGAACGCCTTCACGTCTCCCTTGGCTCCGTCAAAACGATAATCATATTCCCAGGAATCAAACATCCCATGCTTTCTCTCCAGCATAAGGGCAACCGGGGCCGGGAGATTCCCATGCATCCTGGCTGTAAACCGTTCCTTGATCGTCTCCAGATCTGCCGTAACGAGAATCCTGACCGCCCCGTCCGGAAGCAGTTTCACATGTTCCTGGTCCGCAATCACATAAATGATATTGTCCCCGGAAACAGCTCTGCAAAGCTTCTCCTTAAAAAGGGAGACGGCTTCGCTTTCCGACTTCGCCATCCGAAGATAATCTTTTCCGGTTACGATCTCTGCTCCGAATTCTGTTTTAATCTCTTCTGCAAGAGTGGATTTCCCAGTGCAGTTTTCTCCGATAATACCAAATACCATAAGCTCAGCTCCTCATTCAGC
>JAEEGF011452715.1_pt1 | contig 22273 bp, 17 predicted proteins | sample 9134171 | NCBI WGS metagenome assembly JAEEGF01 (sample SAMN16246542, study PRJNA631951) | gut metagenome | biome: gut microbiome; feature: rumen; material: AP-attached | host: Bos | place: Iran: Karaj | collected 2018-10 | reverse complement strand
TTCAGCGTAAGCCATCCAACCTTGTGTCCCATAACCTCAATGATGAATACTCGGCCATGAGAGTCTGCTGTTGTATGGATATTATCAATAACATTGGTGGCAACATCTACTGCACTCTGGAAACCAAAGGTCATATCTGTGCCCCAAAGGTCATTATCAATGGTCTTGGGAAGTGAAACAATGTTAAGTCCTTCCTGGCTCAGAAGGTTCGCAGTCTTCTGGGAACCGTTTCCTCCAAGCACAACCAGACAGTCGAGCTGAAGCTTGTAATAGTTCTGCTTCATAGCCTCAACCTTATCAAGTCCGTTCTCATCGGGCTCTCTGATGGTCTTAAAAGGCGTTCTGGAGCTTCCCAAGATTGTTCCACCCTTGGTAAGGATTCCGGAGAAATCCTTGGAGGTGAGCATTCTGAAATCGCTGTAGATAAGTCCCTTATAGCCGTTCAAAAAGCCATAGAATTCCACCTGCTCACCGCTGTGCGCAATACACTTAACAACACCGCGCATTGCTGCATTCAAAGCCTGACAGTCGCCGCCACTAGTCAACATACCAATTCTCATCATGTGAAAAGGCCTCCTTTGAATCTGAATGGTTATTATTCATACGCACACTACTGTTAATTATACAAAATTATAGGTTCCATGCCAAGTGTGCGCATTGACTAGAAGTCATTAAAAAAGTATAATGAAATGCGTTGGAGTCGTATCAAAGTGGTCGTAATGAGGCGCACTCGAAATGCGTTTGTCCTTTTTGGGCACGAGGGTTCGAATCCCTCCGACTCCGTTTTTACTTTTTCCGGTTTTTCTACCTGCATTCCCAGTATTATAATGAACATAGCCCATACTACAGAACAGGGGATTATTATGCATTCTATTATAGAAAAAGAAAAAAGATTATTAGGTTCAGTCATGGCACTGATCGCACTTTTTGCAATATTCCACATTTTTAAATACACCCTGGGAAACGACATCTGGTACGACGAAGTCTTCTCCATGTCTTTTGCCCAAAAGAGCTTTGGCGACATTGTAAAGCTCACTTCCAGAGATGTGCACCCGCCCTTTTACTATTTTTATCTGAAGATCATGACCGGCATAATCTGCCTGTTTATCGGAAGTCAAAAGATAGTTTTGGCCGCCAAGATTGCATCGGTACTGCCCTGGTTTGGAATCTTGGCCCTTGGCATCACCTATATCAGAAAGCGCTTTGGATATGTGGCTTTTGGGCTGTTCATGCTGCTGATCACCGCAATGCCGCAGCTCCCAACTTATTATCTCGAGATTCGAATGTATTCTCTTTCGCTGTTTTTGATAACAGCTGATATAATATTAGCCCACTATCTATACGAAAACGCTGAGAAAAAGAACTATCTGCAGTGGTTTTTGTTTTTCCTGACCGGAATTCTGACGGCCTATACCCAGTACTATTCCTGCATTGCCATCATCGGAGTCTACATCGCGCTGTTCTTTATTCTGCTCTTTAAAAAGAATTCAGCCAAAAAGCTATCCATCACAAAGCTTTTGATCTGCAGCGCCGCTTCTGTGATACTGTACCTGCCCTGGCTTCCCCTGTTAAAAGGACAGATGGAGCACGTTTCAGGAAGCTACTGGATTCAGCCATTGACCTTAAGAAGTCTTGCGGGCTGCGTTAAGTTCATTATTCTGCCGGTGGTGTATTTGGGAAAGCTCCCCGTGATTTCTGTTGTGCTTTCACTGGGCACCATAGCAATTCTGGGCTTTTTGTTCGTACGCAGCATCATTATGGACAAAGATAAGAAGTCCGTATCCACCGCCATTATCTGTATCTCTCCCATAGTCCTGGTGGTGCTCAGCGGCTTTATCCTGTCTGCCCTGGGAACACCGATTTTCATTTACAGATATCTGGTGGCAACTTTGGGAGGCCTCTGGCTCTTTGTCAGCATCATGGCAGAAAGAGCCATAACGAGACGCCCCTTTGTGCTTCTGATCCTGCCGTTTTTATTTACTACATATCTTTCCATGAAGGGCATAGATGCTGAGGAGGGCAATAAGCTCGCCCAGGAAAAGAGCGCCATGGCGGCCATTGCCAATATCCCGGAAAGTTCAGTCCTTATCACAAATTTCGACCACGTCACTGCCGTACTGGGCTACTACAGGCCTGATTGCAGTGTTATATTATATGAGGGTGAAGTTGATAAGCTGCTGCCTGATATGCTGGGCAACATAACTGACAACGCCCATGACGGTGACGTTCTAGCGCTGGTAAAAGACAACTCAAGAGATGTGTACTTCCTGGGAAGCTTTAACTCCAGAGAAGAGATCGTTGCAAAATGGGAAGAACAGGGCATCTGCAACCAGCTCTCTGACAATGTCCTTGTGGAGAGGTACTGGATAAATGTTTACAAGTTAAGTGGGGAGAAAAATGACTGAGAAAAAAAGGAGTTTTATAAGGGATAATATCATTGCAATTCTATTCATCTCATTTACAGGCGTAATCTATATCTACGACATGTTCACCAATGGTCCCTGGTACGACGAACTATATACCTACTATTATTTCATAAGCCGCGGGCCTGTATATGCAGCCATTCACTGGCCTGTCCCCAACAATCACGTGGGATATTCAGTGATCTCAGCCTTTTTTGATTTTCTGGGAAATCCCTACATAGGATTAAGGGGTGTCTCGGTAATTGCAGGAATTGCAAATCTCGCTCTCATTTATTCACTGTCCAAAAAGTTCATGGAAAAGCACTTTGCCACTGCGGCCATGGCCCTCTATGCCGGAGCTTTCCTGGTCTTCAGACTGGCCTTCCAGGGAAGAGGCTATACTCTTGCCACCACCTGTCTTTTACTTTCCATAACAGCGGTCTACAGAATATCCATAGGAGATGTCAGAATCCGCAATTATCTTTTGTTTGCAGCATCCCTCACCCTTGGACTCTACATCGTACCCAGCTCCATTTACTGGGTACTTCCGGTCTGCGCTGCAGGAGGCTTATATCTTTTACTTAAGAAAAGATATCCCGACCTGTTCAGACTTATAGGCTTCGGAGTTCTGGCTGCGGCCTGCACCTTTTTCCTGTATCTACTCATATGGCTGGCGGTTGGAGCCAATCTGGTGTGTAAAGATGCCTCCTGCGCCTACTACGGTTTATCTCAGGTAAAAGTAATACTAAAAGCACCGATTCTGGCTGCCAAAACCGGAATGGATTACATGCTGGCTTCTCCTTATATCCAAAGCATTGACAGGGGAGCATGCATCAGAACCCTTCCGGAATATTTCATGTCAGTATTCAATAATTACTACGAAGGCGCAGGAATCGTGCTGTTAATTCTTGGAATATTTGTGATAATCCTCAGTATCTTCATCGCTGTAAAAAAAAGCAAGACAGGCGAAAGCAGTCTCCTTGGCCTGTTCATTTTCTGCGGAATGCTGATGGTTCCCGTTATGCTGATGGTGCAGAGCGTCCACCCATATCTTCGTGTAATGAGTTTCTTTGCTGTGTATATGTCTGTTGGGATAGTTTACTGCATTCAATTTTTCACAGTCGGACTTGAAAAGAATACGAATATAGAAAAAAGCAGAATAGTATTTATGGCTGTGGTGGTTCTTTTATCAGTAGTTAAGATGCTAAGTCCCTACTACCAGAGCCCACTGGCAGACAGAGAAAACAGAATTCACGAAGTCCTGGCTAAGATGGATAATCCCAAGGAAATAGACAATATCTTTTATCTGGATGATTTCCAGAAATACGTGATCAAGTTTTACTTTGATGTAACTCCCAATGAGGTCTACACTTTGGAGGAAGCGGAGTGTGTAATGGCTGGACCGGAATTTGAGGACAGCACCTGCGAAGTTCCCGAGTGGCCTATTCTCTACGGCTACAGTCAGGAAATGCCGGACTATGTAAAAGAGAATATGACTCCCATAGCCACCGCCGGAGATTACACCATCTACCATAGAAAATAACTAAAAAAAGCATGATACAGATTGTTACAAACCTGCATCATGCTTTTTTATTATCATAATATTATCCTAAGACTTTTGCTATAGCTGCCAGGGCCGCCAGCACTGCTCCCTGTCCCCATGGATATTCTCCATAGGTCTGGTAGTGAACACCGAAATCGTCGCAGGAGCTGAGAGAATCCTTAACAACGCCTTCTTCTATGTGCTCCAGCATGGACTTTCTGGAAAGCTCCAGGGCTTCTTTAACTGAGCATGTAAGTTCGTCTTTTATAACACCGCGCTCAAGTCCGTGAGCCAGTGAATATGCTATCATTCCCGTGGCCGACATATCGATGTGGCCGTCTATGGCCTGAATCTGCCAGCTCCATCCACCATCGGGTCTCTGATAATCCAGAAGCACTGCTGCCACTTCATTAAACCAGGGGATAATATCAAATACAGACCAGTCCATTACTGCCTGATTTCCTTCACTGAGTTTTTTCTCCAGAGCCGCAGCTTCTGATAGTCCCAGAAGAAGCCAGCCAAGAGCTCTTCCCCAGCCCATGAGGCCCTTTCTCTCACTGGACAAGCCATCCGGCGTATGCATAGGGTTCTCCACCAGGTTGTACCCGTGATAGATAAGTCCGCTCTTAGGATCTCTTCCGTAGTGATGGAAGTTATACAACTGCCTGTAAAGCAAATCTATTTCAGCGAGATAATCTGATTCGCTGTAATACTCGACATTGGTGTGGGTTTCTCCCTGAAAAGTAAGATCGCGCCTCACCATTTTCATATCAACGTGCGCAGCCAGGAAGAATGCACACTGTCCAATACCATCGACAAAAATGTTGGTATTTCCCTTTCCTGCATTGTAGATGATGGAACCCTGTTTGTCCTTTGGAGCCGTCTTCAGATATTCGTAGATATCTTCTATGGCCTTTCCAATCTCTTCTTTCTGGGTATCCTCGTACATTTTTATCAGCGAATATCCCGCCAGAGCATCATCCACAAAGTCTATACGGCCATTGTACTCCTCTCTCCAGAGCTTAACGTGATTATCCAGAGTTGCCCGGATCTTTTTGGCCACCAGAGCTTTTTTGTCAGCGGATTCTTCAAAAATGGAGGACTCCAGAACATCTGCTGCCTCGGTAAGTCCCAGCATCAGCATTCCTGCAGGCCAGAACATGGGATCTTTGGTCCTGACAGATCTGCCTATGGCCTTTTTGGCAATATCCTTCACCTTCTGTTTAAGGGAGGCATTCATTATTTCATCTAATTGTTCAAGGGTTTCTTCAATGAGTTTCACATATTCTGTCATGCTCTGCCCTCCCATGATGATGCAAAAATCACTTAAATCTTTCTTTTACCTTGGAAAAAAGATATCTGAATTCCTGGCTCCTTCCATAGAGAATCAGGTAGGTGCCATTGAAAACAACTGTTATTATAATTCCCATAATGATGAAGGTTACAATGTTGAGATTCGCCAAAACCTTTGTGCTGATAAAGCTGCAGACCACCATGGTAAATATAAGGCTGCAGAGATACTTCAGGGTATCAGCAAAATAGCTCAGGGAACTCTTATCAAAGCACACTTTGTAGATAATAATGGGCTTGGTTATATTGGCAATAAGGCCGGAAACAATGGTTCCAACGTATACGCCGGTGATGCCAAGGGGTGTCTGCACAAGCCAGATGGATACCACCAGGTTCACAACGCCCTGGATAAGAGCCAGGTACTTGTCCTGCTCAAAAACACCCGCCGCAGTCTTGTAGTTGCTGAGAACGATTCTGTCGCCCTTAAAATAATAGTCCGTCAATATGCAGTACACAGCTGCCGGAGCCAGTATCCAGGCATCTCCAAACAAGATCCTGATAAGAGGCGTAATAAGCACCATAAAGCCCACACAGGAAAAACCATAGACCCAGGAAGCAAAGAATCTGTATACCTTGAACATAGACAGCTGTTTTTCTCTGGACTCTGTTGCTATGAGGTTTCCAAAGCTTGAAATTACCGAGTTAAAGATAATATTTACAAAGTTGGAAACGGAGCTGATGATGAGATTGTAGTTGTCCACAACTCCCGCCATGGCTATCTCTATGAAGGATGAGATGATAATGGCGTCAGTCTGAAGCCTTGCCACATCTCCAACCTTGTGAAATACCAGGGCCTTGGTCTTACGCCAGACTGCGTCGCTCTCTTCTTTTTCCAGAGTTTTAACATCTTTTTCCCTGAGATATGGATACATGTTATCCAGGAATCTTGAAACAAAGATCTTCTGGATCAGCTGAATCACCGCATCCGTAATGAGGAACAGATAGAAGTTCTCAGTTACAACAACGACGATGATCTGGAAAAAAACTGTGACCACCTTGGTAATGGTGATGATATTAGTCTGAATGTAGTTCTTTTGCTCAGCATTTATAAGGCTGTATTTGTAAGCCACAAAATAGCTGCTGACTGTGTTAAAGAGAAAAATAAAGTAATAGATGGTCAGGTCTCTTAAGGTTGTCCCCTCAGGGTTCTTCACCAGGAACCTAAGAAATGGCGAAATAGCTATACCTATAACCGCCACCACCACAGCAATGAAGTAGTACGCCCTCTGGTACATCTTCATGTAGGACTTTATTTTTTCTTTTTCTCCTCTGGCTACAGGACCGTAGAGGCTGAAATTAAGGGCGGTTCCAATACCAAGCTCCGCCATATTGAGAATAGACAGAATGTTGGAATAGAGGCTGTTAACACCAAGCAATGTCTCGCTTAAGTGCATGATAAAGATCTTTCTTAAGATAAAAGACATTATCATGGTAGCCAACTGCCCTACATAGCCAAATGTGATATTTCTTGTGGCAGATTTCACTCTTCCCATTTAAACAATGTTTCCTTTGTTATCGATTAGTATCCAGCCCTTCCAGTAATCATGCATGATATCCGGGTCGCAGTGCTGATTGTTGCGCATGGTAAAGGTCCTGATCACCTCGTGGTCAGGTCTGCAGTTAAGTCTCGCTCCCCAGAAACTGAAGGTGGAATTGGCACAGATATTGCCCTTGCAATGACTCATAAGCATGAGGTCCTGAAGGCTGTCTTTGCCGTTGTTCCAGTCGACGATGGTGTATTTGCTCTGATCGCTGTAGTTCTCTCTGGCGTACTCATGGTCGCTGGTAAAAATATAAAAATGAACTCCGGGATATTTGTCCTCAAAGTATTTCATGGCGTTGTTATAGTACTCTTCTGTAGCTATGTTGCCCAGAATCTTGATATTCTCCGGTGCAAGATAGTCACCGCGCCTGATGTGGACACTGACGGAATCTTCCTTGTCCATCTTGGCGGCCATTATCATATTTCTCTGATGGAACTCCGGATTGGAATGCTCAGGAAATACAAAGAGCTCCCTGATCTCGTCCATGATGTCATTATAGTATTTCTGGCAAGCAAAATAGCCGTCAATGTACTTATCCTCAAATTCAAAGACTTCGGGATGGTACATGAGAACTTCTGAAAAGACCTTTGGATTGACTGAATCTGTCTTTCCGAGCTTCTTTTTGATCTTGCCCATCATTTTCTGAGAAAAACACTGTTTTAAAAAATAGTCTCTCTCTTCTTTGGTGCATTCTTCATAGGGAAGATTCTTGAATAACGACAACTCGAACTCTCTCGGCGCCAGCATTTTGGCCTGAACCTCCGGGCTAAACCAGGAAAGGTCAAGCTTTACCTCCCTGCCAAGATTTAAGAGCTTTCTGTATAAAGAATACTGCTGCATTTGGTTCCCCAAACCGCCTGCTATTTTTACAATTAACATGTTGTAACCCCCGAGCAAAATTATCTAAGCCTGTAATTCTTCAAAACCCACTTGTACGCTTTTACCATCTCGTCAGGGTCCCTCAACTCCTGAACAGGCAGTACATAGTTCTTATAATCTCCAAAAAGATCTGTGGCAATGCCCCTACTCTTAACTGAATAGCCGATAACCAGAGTGGGCACACCGCTACTGTAGGCAGCTATTGTGGAATGGGTCCTGGCCCCAACAAAAAAGCTGCATTTTGATATATATCCCTTGAGCTCTGTGGCAGCTGCATCCTCTAAAAGCACCACTCTCTTTGTATCCTTGAACTCCTCATAGAGTTCCCCGAGAGGCCTTCTGTCATCATTGTTCTGCCATACCACATGAGGTATCAGGGCAATGTTCTGATCTGTGCTGTCTATGATATATCTGATAAGGGTTCTGTAATTCTCCAGTGTAACTCCCGGTACCTGTTCCCTGTTCTGCACCATGGGGCTTAAGTTGATGCCCACGGTCTTTCCCGGAATAAAGCCCTCTTTAGGTGCCACGGAATCCGTAACAAGCTCAAAGGCCGGGTCTTTTCTAAGAACCAGCTTTGCTTCCTCGATGCCTGCATTCAAGAGTGCATCGTAGGTGATGGACTCTCTGGCATAGATCATGTCGTAGTCCTTAAGATCTTTTACCAGCTTCTCATCCCCAAGGGAATCCGGCTCTATGGAGCAGCCCCAAAGCACGGTTTCAAAGCCTTTTTTAATAAATACCTGATGTGCAAGGGTAAGGTCCTCCACCATCTCGGGATAGCAGTAATTGTCCCCGCCAATAGACACCGCCAGAGGCTTTTTACCTGCCACTGAATTGCCGGTGTTTGCTTCGTACCCCTTGACTGACTCCTGATAGCATCTCAAAACATCGCTGTATTTGTATCTGAGAAATGACTCTCTGTCCCCGGAGATTTTCCTGTAGACATAGTAGAATACGTGGGCAAAAAAGTCCTTTTCCATATGTCTGTCCTCTGCCAGAGTGCAGTAGCCCTCTTTCTCAAGTTCTCTAAGAGAATACTTTCTATCCTGGTCCACGCTGTTGGTGGCTACGATAACAGGAAGGTTTAAATTTGCTCCCTGCTGCTGTCTTATATCACGGATGAGTCTCAAGGTGCTGTTAACAATGGCTTCACACCCGTGGTTGCCGCTGCCGGCGTGCATATATAAAATTATCGGTCTGTTAAGATCCATATTTTTATCTTACCCCTTTATGTCTGGCGTACAGATTTATATAAAGCTCAGGACTTATCCTGAAAATTATCACCTTAAGCTTGTGGCCAAGTGACAGGCCTGCGAAGGCTCCTCTCGTCTTAAGAGCGTGATTTATCTGCTCTTTAACTCTTTCTATAGCCTCTTTGTTGAGGTTCTCGTTCTTTTTACTCTCATCCTGAGTGGCAATCTTGCCCAGCACCAAAAGAGCTGTGAGAATCTGAGAAACCGAAAGGCTCACAAAGGCATAGGGTGAGATGTTCTCCCTGACGGCCAAAAGCCTCTCCTCCGCCTCTCTCCAGCATGTGAGCTGGTCCAGATAACTCTCCTTGAAGGGCCTGTTCATGGCGCTCTGTTCGTTTTCTGTATACACATAATCGCCGTCTTCCATACAGCGAATGCTGTGCTTTTTGTCTATGCAAAGGGCAAAGTCTATGAGGAAAAGCAGGTCCTCTCCTATGGTAAGACCATCTTCAAACCTGATGTTGCCCTCTCTTATGGTCTTAAGGCTAAAGAGCTTGCCCCACACATGAGTGTTGACGTTTAAAATAGAATTCTCAATGTACTGATATCCATTGAGCTTCTGGGTTCCCGAAAAGCTGGAGGTTTCATCCACCAGATCTGTGTTCTCATCAGCTCTTTTGGTGAGGTTATCAAGAAATCCCTCCATCACCATGTCATCGGAGTCCACAAAGACCACAAATCTTCCCTGAGCCTGATCCACGCCTGTATTTCTGGCGTGGGATACGCCGTGGTTTTCCGTATGACACACCTTTATCTTTTCACTGCCGTATTCATTCTGCAGAGCGTCACAGATAGAGGCACTTCCGTCTGTTGAGCCGTCGTCCACAAGGATGATCTCAAATTCATCCTCAGAGAGGTTCTTCTGCTTCAGACAGGATTCAACGCATTTTCTCAAAAAATCCTTAGCCTGATATACGGGTATTATTATGCTAACGAGCTTACTATTCATGCTCTTAAAAGTTCTCCTCTAATCAGTACTCTGTCCATGTTTCCCGGTCTACACCGGCGATAATACCCAGTTTATAGTGGGCTGAATAGAACATGTTGATCCAGTATTCATCGTCCTCAGTTATATCCATGCGGTAAGCCGCTGAGAATCTGGTCTCCCACTGTGGGCGAAGCATGGGCGCATAAATGTCATCGATGCCTTCATCATGCATCCGGACAAAATATGCTTCTCTTTCGTCAAATTCACGCTTGATTCTGGCAAGCTTGGCGCCTTCGCTGAAATATGAAAAGACAAACACTATGGCTGCTACTGCTATGAGACTTCCAAGAACTCCCTTTATCAGGGCATCGCCTCTGTTCTCAAGCTCCGCCGCACCGTTGGCCACTGCCATCATAAGAAAGATGGACGCACCGTAGTAGGACCTAAGTTCAGATGTCGGCACCATTATCAGGGCATAGCAGGTAATAGCAAAGAGGAAAACAAACAGCGCCATGGGCTTTATGATCTCAATGTACTTATCCTTCTGGCCCACAAGGTAGGCAAGAAGCACCATCATCACAACTGCCACGCAGAGAAGAACAAGATAGTTCTCCTGAATATTTATGGTTATCTTCAAAAATCTTGCAGCCATGGCCACAATTCCGGAGTGTTCTTCCTCTGTGGTCTCAAGTCTGTTGTAGTTGCCGGGAGAAGCCAGCAACATGATAAAGCCTGCGATAGTTCCTGCCAAGCCTGATATCATCCAGGGCTTCAGGCTCTTTTTATTCTTGCGCTCCATGAATAATCCATAGAAAAGTTCAATGATAATGAATACAATCAGGCCCCCTGAGGTATTCTCGTTGCACCAGCCTGCCACCATTCCAAAGAAAAACAGGCCTATAGTAGGCAAAATTCCGTAGTTCTTATCTTTTTTGACACCGTATCTGTAGAGGGTCATAAAGCCCATCACTATGGTTCCTGTGAACAAGTAGTTGCAGGCTCCGTCCATCCAAAGGACAGTGTCACTTATGGCGGCATCAAAAAACCACACCAGAGCCAGCACAATGCCGTAAAGCTTAACATCATATGAGCGTCTGTTATAGACGTTGAAATAGATGAGCAGGGACATCACCACAAAGACAATGCCGGCCACTATGTTGTATACTGCCTTATTTCCGATGAACAAAAAGATTCTCAGAATAATGTGGGATATGCTTCTGCCGGTGTGAGATACATAGTGCTCATATTCCTGGACAAAGAGATCAAAAAAGTTGTTGGCCTTACTGACATCGTCCATATAGGCAATATCATCTGAAAGCAGCGGTGTCAGAAACTCAAATACAGTAACTGCAACAAATGCCACCAGCATCATTATATAAAAAACTCTTTTCCTAGCGGTTTGCGACATCTCTTTTCCTCGCATTTGTAGTTCTTAAATATTCTCCAAGATAAACTCCCAGGATCGGAAGCATGAAATTCCTGCCAATGTATACCGACACAAAAGTAGCTTCAACTATTGTATAGATTGAAAGGGACAGGACGATCACCAGGGTATAGATATCCTTTTTCCTGTAGCACAGATAGATAAGTAAAATCACCAGAAGACTTATAATAACTGTTGGTATTATTCCGTACCAGTAAAAGAGCCTTACCCAGCCCATGTCAAAGTACTCATCACTGATCCTGTCAGAAAAAAGCTTCCAGGTGCCAATGTAGCCGGCGTGCCTGTTATTGGCTCTGTATAGGTTGTGAATTCTCTGGTTTAGCAGTTTATCCACTTTATTGATAATCCCATAGTGTTTATGCTCAAACTCATATCTGGGCACAGGGCTCACAATGGAACCCCAAACAGAGAACGCCACGCAAAATACCGGCGTAACCAAAACCGAAAGCATGTATGGGATTTTCTTTTCCGCCAAAGCAGGAATGTATCTGGCTGCCAGTGCAAGCACCAGAGAGAAAAGCCCGATAATAAACGCCGTTCGCGATACAGTGAGTTTGTACAAAACAATCTGAATAAGACCATAGATTAGATAATGCCATAGCTTAGCGTTCTTTCCATATATCCAGAGCCAGACCATGCCCAGAGCAAAAACGCAGCCCCAAAGTGAGTTGGGATGTCCAAAGCCGAAGACATATCTGATTTCTTCTCCTGCTTCTCTGCCGTAATCTGCAATATTCTTTATCTGTCCCATAATTCCTGTGACAGATAAAAGTGCGATCAGACCAAAACCTGCTGCCATGATGTAAAAATAAGCCTTCATGGTCTTGTCCAGTTTTATATCTCTGGCAGCCATAACAAATACTGAAAATCTTAAGAGTTCATTTTTACCACTTATTCTGTAACAAATAAAAGTGAATACTATGGTAGCTGCAATGATAGCCCACTCTCTTTGATTGTGAGAAGTTATAGCCACAGCCAGTAATGTCAAAAGAAATGTCACCCTGAAAACATGGCTTTCGAATGGAACGTTCAGCTCGCTCTTATCAACTATCATCAGGATAGTTTCAATAGCAAGTGCTATGTAAAAAAGTGTGTTTGCAATTGTGGTTCTGTTCTTCAAAAGTTCCCGCATACCTTTTTCCATATCAGTGCTTAATCATTCTAAGTATCTTGTGATAAGCTTTTCTGCAAAATCTCCCCACTGTGATATCAAACTTGTGATACAGTCTTGATAATATTGTAATAGGCGGCATCACAAGGTAATCATACTCGCTTAAATGCTGAAGTAAGTACTCCGGATAAGAGTTATCAACTTCAACTCTCTCAAATCTTGCGTCTCTTCCAAAAATATCCTGTCCCAGCACAAGCCTATCCATGGTCTCTGCCAAAAGTTCTCTGTCATTGTATTCCTGATGAGCTGCGGCTTTGACCTTAACACCTATTCTCTTGGCGGGATTAGTCTCGTGACTTCCTCCCATATATCCGAAATGCCAGCCACCGTCAGCAACTCTCACAGACCTGGGATCTGTAGGCTTAATAAGGTCCCTTAACCTGACAATTCCCTCCTGAGGGATATTATCAAGGCTTGTGATCTTAGTGCCCAGCCACTTGCGGTCTGATGGCTCTATCTCAGGAAAGTCTCCAGTAATGGACAAAAGCTTTCCTGACTTTTCCTCCATGTTGAGGAATGCATAGAAATTGCGCTGAGCCAGGTGATATACCTTCGTCTTGTCAAAATTCTCAATTATCTCTGACAGCTTCTTTGGATCCGGAATTTCATCCACATCTCCGAAAATGATCACATCTTCAGAGGTTGTCCCAACTTTTTTTAGACCATCTATCAGATGGTTTTTCTGGAAATAGTCTATTTCATGGGATGCAGCGCCTTTAGGCGAATCATCTACCACAATGTATGTAATCTTATCAAGGTATTCCTTGAAATACTCTTTGTTTTTTTCAAAGCAAAGCTCCTTGGTTTCTCCTGAAAACGTAACTGTGGCCTCTTCAATTATGAATTTGTCCACGTATGGAGAAAGGACTCCGAGCCGGAGCTTTAATATATCTATTTCATTAAAAAAAGGCACGCAGTCAATTACCATGTTTCCACCTTTATATCACTTTCCAAGGAGTTTCTTAATCTTTTTCTTAAAGCCGCTTTTCCTGGCGTTGGCAATAAGAACATCAAAGGCATTTTCTTCCTTCATGAGGCCGTGAACAAATACACTTTCCTCAGGAGCCCACTCCGGAAGATTTCTAAGTGCATACTTCCGGTAAAAAGAATCCTCCATCAGAGCTTTTAGCTTTTCCTTCTTCTCTTTTATGCCAAGATCTGAATAAATAAGTTTTGCCATGTTTATGGTACAGGTCAGAGCTTTTCTGAGATCAATCTCTTCCTTGTAGGAGCTGTCGTTCCAGTTTTCGGAAATCCTGTCCACCTGACTCCAGACGAACTTCTGATTCTCCATGAAACTCTCGCTGTAAGTTGCCGTAAGGCTTGCCTCATTTACCCGGTAATAATACAGATTTTTATCAAGATAAGCTATTCCATCAGCCTTATCAACATAGTAAGCTGTCTGGAAAAGATCTTCACCGTAGTTAAGTCCGTTTTTCTCTATATCTATAAGAGCGACATCTCTTTTTATGCACTTGATCCACATGGCATTGAGGCTGTCGCCGCTGCAGACCAGGTCCTTGAAGACTTTCTTGTCCTCACCTCTGTAAACCTTTCCCTCTTCAAAGGGAAAGCGGTTAAGAGTAGCTTTGCTGTCCATGTCCGCAGCATTGTATATTACAAGATCTATGTTTGCTTTCCCATCTTCAAGGCCTTCAATATAGCTTGAAAGCTCTGAAAGAAGTTCTTTATCAAGCCTGTCATCCGCATCAAGGGCCACTATGTAATCACCCTTGGCCGCCTTTATTCCTTCCTGTCTCGCCATGTATAGGCCAATGGCTCCTCTGTGAAGGACTGTAACCCTGTCATTTCCGGCAGCAAGCCTGTCACATATTGAAGGAGTGGCATCACTTGAGCCATTTTCCACTATGATGACCTCAAAATCTCCGTCAAAGGATTGTTCCAAGGCCGACATTACACTATCTTCTATGAACTTTTCCCCGTTATGAACCGGAACAATTATAGAAAAGGTCATGTAATATTATGCTCCTTCTTCCACTTCTCTGTTTTTCTCCAGAAAAGAAATGGTCTTATCATCATCTTTATGCGCTTCTTGGGGCTGTAAAACCTTGGATAATTCTCGTTTTCTCCCCACCACTTATGGAAAATAAAAGGCTCAACTCCCTTATTCTCAGGAAGGGGATGCTCTCTTCCGAACTTAAGAGCAAGTTCGAAGGGCGCCCACTTTATGCCCTGTTCCTCCATAGCGTTCTTGCAGTGACAGCAGATAAAAATATCCTCGTTGTAAAATCCGTCATCAACTCTCTGCCACCGGACGTTTTCTTTTTCCGGAAATTCCATCAAACGCTTAGACCTGATGGATACTGAATTTCCCACACGACAGATGTTGCCCTTGCTGTCCCTGTATGCATAATCGTTCTTGGGAAGTGGCCAGGGCGAGCCGATGTAGTCGTAGTCCAGGAACTCATCTCTCCAGTTCTCGGGGTGAATAACAAATCCGTCCGCATGAACTATAAGTGCAAAGTCTGTATTTACGTGCCTGTGCAGCTCATAGGTCATTTTGTAATTGAATTTATCTATGTTATCAAGCTTGTCGGTATAGCTGTATCTGATATTTGACGGAAGATAGAATGGCTTCTTATCTGTTATCAGCACCGCATCTCCAAATTCGATGCCCCGCATGCTGTACTCCATGGCCTTAACCGTCTCATATATATCAACGCTGGTCATGGCAACCAGTGTCACCTTTGGAAGTTTGATCTTTTCACTACTACTCATAAAATTTACCTGCAGATCATACGTGGAACACTTTGATAAGTCCGGTTCTCCTCTCAAGGCTTCTGAAAATCTTTCTGCCCATATAAAGACCGTAGAGATATCTCTCCCTTATCTTCTGACCGAAACTCAAAAGAGCTGATGGCTTCCTGTTGAGCCTCTTATAGGTTGAAGACTTTTTCTTGTATTCCTCTAATTCTTTTCTGCACTCCTCAGGGGTAAACATGCGCCCCTTCTTGTCCATATAGTTAAAACAGCTGTAGATGTTCTGCTCTGAAGCCCAGTATCCATCAGATACATTGTGGCGTGCCCAGTATTTTGGGGCAATAGCAAAAAAAAGCTCATCACTGGTGAAGGCCGGAAATACTGCAAAGGAAGAGTTGGACAACAGAAGATATCTGGCATTCTTGATAGTCACATAGTCCTTGCCGATGTCATTTCTTACTGCCTTTACCTCCGGGAGAATCTTATAAGCTGCCTCCACATCATCTGTTACCGCCAGAAACTCCATGTCCGGGCGGATCTTCCTCATCTGTCTGATGCCATGTACCCAGTAGCTTCTGTCCAACCACAGCTCCGGTGAATTGGAATAGTCACCGCACCTTAAGTGAATAATGCACAGATTATCCCTGGTGTACTCCTTGGAATCATACTCAGGCTTAACCTTGAGCCAGTCCTTGAGTTTATCCCTGTATTTTTCAAAATACTTCTCCGCCTGGAGATTTCCATACAAAAGAGTATTGTCCTGTATCTCAAAGAACTTGGGATCAACACCGCTGACATAGGCTCCGTGATTCATATCATGCTTGGAATTTCCAAGATAGAGCCTGTTGTCGTTGTCCTCAAATATTGTGAATTTATCTTTTTCTGATTCAGGAATCTCTTTTCCCAGATCCATATCCATAAAATACATTCCTGTGTCGGAATGCATGTTGTTGGCAAGACCTCTGGGATTGATTATTCCAAAGTCATAGCCTTTCTCCTCGGCCAAGGCTCTCATGGATACATACCAAAAGAGCTGATTTCCGAGGCCAAAGCCATGCTCAAATTCAGTTCCTATCATCCGATTATCGTCCTTCCCTGCAGGGTTGTGGCAGTTACCTTCTCATCCTTAACCTCGTAGATGATATCGCAGTCAGCGATAGTGTTAAGTCTGTGGGCAATGATGACCATGGTCTTCTTGCCGTGGAAGCCGTTAATTGCCTCCATAACTGCAGCCTCCGTCTCGTTATCAAGGGCACTGGTGGCCTCGTCAAATACAAGGATCTCAGGATTGTGATAAAGAGCTCTGGCAATACCGATTCGCTGTCTCTGTCCGCCGGAGAGTCTTACGCCTCTGTCGCCGATGGTGGTATCAAGGCCCTCAGGAAGGCTTCTGATGAATTCAGCCAGCTGAGCCTCCTCACATACTTCCCAGATTCTCTTGTCATCTATCTGGTCTGCATCAATACCAAATGCTATGTTATCCCTGATGGACTCATCCACTAGATAGATAGACTGCGGAATGTATCCAATCTGGGAAAGCCAGGAATCGTAATTGCTGAAAATGTTGCTGCCGTCGCAGAGTATCTCACCGCTCTTAACGTGAAGAAGTCCCAGGAGGATGTCCACAACAGTGGATTTACCTGCTCCGGAAGGTCCCATGATTCCCACAGACTTGCCCTTGGGAATTACCATGTTGGCCTTGGTGAAAATATTTACGTCGGAATCAGGATAAGCAAAGGTGATATCCTTGAGCTCGATCTTGTCCTCTAAGTGAAGAGCAGGGCCTGCAATTGCAGCTCTTTCTGCTCTCATAGCCTTATCAGTCTTCATGGACTCTGTGAGGTTCTCGTATACGTAATCCATGGAATACTGGTTATATGCGATTTCTGTAATATAGGTGTTAATTCTGTTGGCGGAAGGCATGATTCTGACAGCAGCCACACCAAAGGCTGTGAGCTGTGGAATCAGCATGGATACATTACCGCCTCTAAGGATATAAACCAGGATGAACAAAAGAACTGCTGCCATGAATACAGTCTCTATCATGAGCCTTGGCACACTGTTGAGAACCGCATAATCTCTGGCGATATTTGCTCCCACCTTACCTGATTCATAGTAGTTTCTGATAAAGAAGTCCTGTCTGTTTAATACCTTAACATCCTTAAGACCATAGATAGCCTGAATTCTCCACTTGGCGATCCTGGACTGGGTCTCCTGATTGGCTCTTCCTATATCGTTGAGCTTGGGCTTAAGGCCCTTTACGCTGATAACAGTCATTATCAGCAGTACCACGATCATAAGAGCAGTCATCTGCCAGTTTACGAACAATAGCACAATTCCCAGGAACAGTGAAACCACCAGCTCGGTGCAAAGTGATAAAAGAGCCAGTATCAGTGAAAATACCCTTGGAATATCACTGTCAGTGATTCTGAAAACTGTGGGAATATCAGCCCCAAGATAATCCTCGTAGGGCCTGTTCAGAAACTCTCTCATGACACGGCTTATCATGTCATTTCTTGCCCTGGCAACGAAGGTATTCTGCTGATATATCAGGAAAAGAAGATATGCATTTTTAACTACAAAAAGGACTATCATAAGAATGAGGAGCGCCGAAGCGATCTTCATATCATTATCCAGTCCCAGTATATTTACAATATTCTGTAATAATTCATGTTTCTCAATGACCTTGTAAAGTGTCTCCGGCACCAGAATGGTAGAGACCACCGGAACCATCATGGAGACGCCCAAGGTCTCAAAGACACCTCCGATGAGGATCAGTATTGCCAGTACAATGAGCTGACCCTTTTGCTTTCGGTCAAAGATATAGTTGATCTTTTTTAATAAACTTACTTTTTTGCCTGTATTCATTTTTACTTCCTGTCAGATCGCAACCTTGATCATTCGATCAGTATAGATGTCGTCCATGGCCTTGTTGTTGATCCATTTCTCAGGAGCGATGACCATCTTGCCGGGGTTGTCATTGAGCCATGCTGCCCACCAGCTAAAGGAACTGTTGGCAATAATATGATGCTTGCATCTACTCATGAGAAGCATCTCAGCAATATCGGTATTCTCATCCTCGCTGAGTTCAACGGTAAAGAACTTAGGACCGCGGAAATGGCTCTTGCACCACTCCTTGTCATCAGTAAAGATAAAGAACACTGCTCCGGGATATTCTTTTCTGACCTTATCTATTGCGTCTTTATAGTATTTTTCTGTGCAGATATGGTGAATGTGGACGTGCTCTGCATCGATGTAGTCTGTTCTTCTGATATGCAGACTTACAGACTCACAGCATTCTACCTGCTGAAGTGTAGACCAGCTGGCGCTGTCCTTCATGATATCCTGGGGGCGCTTTTCAAAAGTCTCCCTAAGCTCAGCAACTACTTCGCTGTCAGGGAAATACTTTTCACTCTGCCAATATCCCACAAGATATGCGTCTTCCACCTCAAGAATCCTGGGATCAAAGATACCGGATTCCTCATCGATTCTATGGGTCTTTCTGCCTGTAAGCTTTCTCCTGATACGGCTGAAAAGATCCATTCTCGCATCTGTGATCTCGATTACTTCTTCCTGTGTCGCTCTGTCATACTCAATGCCAAATCTGTGAAGCACAGGAACTCTAAGTTTATCGCCTATGAAGCCATTTACATCATCTATCTTGACTTCTCTTCCGAGCTTTTTAAGCTGCACATACAAGGCATACTGGAACATCTGATTGCCCAGTCCGCCTTTCAATTGGATTATTATCATACACTCCACCCTCAAATAATGCTAATAATAAAACTCATAGATATCTTATTATACTCCACAACGCCCATATTCTCAACATTCCGGCGCCTTACGTCATTCCTCATCAAGCTGATAGTATATTTCGTTATCCAGATTGTACTTTATCTGTGCTCTGTAATCCTGAAGATTGTCTGTCCACTTCCGGTAGGCCTTGTCCCAGGAAACATAGCGTTTATCGCCTCTGTGGTCCTCTGTAAAGGCATCAGCTAAGTTATTTCTGATATAGTTCTCAAACCAGTCGGTGACCTTAACAGCTCCGTCAACATTGGTATGAGTTCCATAGTCTCTAAAATCCACCAGTCCATCGAAACCAATTTCCTGAAGATGCTGATTCATGTCTATGAAATCATAGCCCCTTGAGGTTATAAGTTCGCTCATATAATTGGTCTTCTTCTGCTCATCAGCTGATACAGTGTATGGGGTGATCACAAAAATGGCCTTTAAGTCTTTTTCCTTGAGATAATCCATAAGGTCAGTTAGATACTGCTCCTGCTCCTGTGGAATAGGTTCTTTTTCTGTAACCAGGTGATCATCTGTTATGGCCTCGGGGCCCACTTCCGTCTCCGGAACATAGCCCTTAAGGTCATCGGGATACTCATATCTGAAAGTCCTAAGCTGCGACCACAAAGCCAGAGTCTTCCAGTTGGAATGATATTTGAAAATGTCAAAATAGTAATTTATCCTGTCATCCTTATCATCCACCATGGCATTTATGGTCCGAATCCTGTTGATGGAGTACTTCATATTGTCCGTAACTTCCCTGGTGTGGGCCATGTTTCCAAGAAGGTCTTCATCTGCAGCCGTCCACATTCTCGCCTCAAGGATGATAAGCTTCGGCTTCTGGGTTTTCAGAGCTTCCTCAATTAGATATTTGGTGGCCACGGGCCTTTGCATATTGGAAGATAAAGGATACATGGTAATGCCCATATCCCCGTAGATCTTGGGTGTTACAAAGCAGGGATATACGGGACTTGAGCCGATAATCACCGCGTCGATGCTATTCTTTTTTTCTGAATAAAAGCCCACAAATCTGTCCTTAACATCGCCGTTGGTCCTGATGGCATAGGTGACATGCACCAGGAGCCACAGAACTATGACGCCGAACAAAAGAGCTTTAATAATCTGTTTCTTATTCATTTAAAAATCCTTATAAATAAACTCTGCAGCGCTGTATCCGGGGCCGTATTTGGCTACCAGGATGACAAAGAAAAGGCCTGCCAGCAGTACTGCCCACCTGAATGCAATGTTCTTGGATGCAATTATGTCCCTGATGTTCTCAGGTCCTTCCACAACTTCTTTTCCCTTGGTCTCAGAAAGCCGCAGCTCCATCCTGTACTGGCATATTGACGCTCCAAGGAGGATCAGCAGTGAAACGGCCAGGATTCCCCAGTCGTAGATATCTATTCCAAGATTCAATAGACTTCCGTCCACCAGAATCTGTGGGTTAAAGGTAGTTACGCCCTCTCCAAGCATTCTAAGGGCGTGGCCCACAGAATCTGATCTAAAGAAGATATCGCCAATGCATACCAGGAAGAAGGTTCTGACCATGCGGAATCCGTCTGCGAACTTGCTCTTTAGATCTATGTGCATTATCTTGCCAAAAAGCCATGTGAAGAACGGCAGAGTAATCTCCCCAAGAACAATATACGCCCAGTGCAAAAGGCCTGAACCTATTACATACTTAGCTTCTCCGCCGTGCCATAAGCCCACGGAAAACCAGAGCACAAACATGGCAATGTAGGTAGTATACTGCTTTCCCTTCTTTTTACCAAGCTTTGCCTTGAGAGTCTTGCCGATACCCGTGATACATTTTGTTCGAAGCAGTGGGTAAAAGACATTGTCCTTCATCCAGACGCCGAGAGTAATGTGCCATCTGCGCCAGTATTCACTGATGTTTTTGGCAAAAAACGGGGTCCTAAAGTTCTCCGGAAGAATAATTCCGAAGGTCTCGGAAAGACCTATAACAATGTCCATACATCCCGAGAAATTGGTATAGAGCTGAAGCGCAAAGAGAACTCCCGCAATCCAGATGTAGGTTCCTCTGTAGGCGGTGTCATTGTCAAATATGGTATTTACCACAACTGCCAGCCTCTCTGAGATTACCAGCTCTTTAAAAAAACCCCAGAGCATTCTCTGAAAGCCGTAGGTGATATTCCTGTAATTCAGGGGATGATACTCAAAGAACTGATCTCCTGATTCCCTTGCTTTAAAGATAGGGCCGGATATCAGCACAGGAAAAAACAGACCATAAAGCGCAGTCTTTAAAAAGTTCTTCTGAGGTTTGCCAATCTGGTTGTAAACCTCGATAAAGTAGCCAAGAATAATAAAAGTGTAAAAGGATAAGCCCAGGGGCACCAGCATTCCTCCGCCGGTGATGAATTTCAGGTACTTAAGTACCACCAGGATCCCCAGAAGAACCGCAACTTCCACTCCAAGAATTATCCTTCTTTTCACCAGGTCTTTGGCATCAGTCATATCAAGAAGCCTTAAAAGAAACCAGGTAACTGCCGCCGAAAACACCGGATAGGCTATCAGCACCGGCTTATCTGATGAAACGTAAAAGATCACGCTGGCCACCAGAAGCACTATCCACTGTCCTTTTTTGTTAAAAAGAAGCGGCACTGTGTAATATAAAATTAAAACCAGTGCATAAAAGCACAAAAAGTAAAAAGATGTTATTGCCATCTATATTCATCCTCGTACCAGAGCTGGAACATAAGAATGTACCATATCTGTATCCTGTACACACCTCTGTCCGTATAATCTCTCCAGATTTTTTCTACAACATCGGGATCAAGGATTCCCTGCTCTGATATCTTCTGTTTATTCAAAAGAGCCTCTGCCCAGCTGCGAAGCTCCGGCTCAAGAAGCCATTTATCTATAGGAATAGAAAAGCCCTTCTTAGGTCTTTCCATCATTTCCTTAGGAACATACTTGTAGAGAACGTCTCTCAGAACCTGCTTGCCTACTTTGCCGTCTCTTAAGTACTCCACGGGAAGGGACCAGGCAAATTCCAGAACATCCTTATCCAGCATGGGAACCCTGGTCTCCAGAGACACTGCCATGGCTGTCCTGTCCACCTTCACAAGAATGTCGTCAGGGTGGTAGACCAGCATATCCATAAGCATGCACTCGTGATTTACTTCGCTCAGATAATCGTTAGGAAGTTCTGTATATTTGTAGGGAAGTCTCCTGTCATCAAGAGATATCCTGTTTATTATGGGGTCTGTCTCATGCTCCATT
>JAEEGF010084912.1_pt1 | contig 22273 bp, 12 predicted proteins | sample 9134171 | NCBI WGS metagenome assembly JAEEGF01 (sample SAMN16246542, study PRJNA631951) | gut metagenome | biome: gut microbiome; feature: rumen; material: AP-attached | host: Bos | place: Iran: Karaj | collected 2018-10 | reverse complement strand
TTCACTAATCCTCCCCAATTTGCTATTTGTCTCAAATTGAACTTCTTTATTCTTCCCCCTCTTTGCCTTTATTTTAGGCCGAACTGCGTTAATCTTCCAAAATCGCTTCGCTTTTACAAGCTTTTTTTGTATCTTTGCATTTGGAAAGGATTGTGATGATGTCTTCGCTTTCATCCTGATATTACATTCCAAAACTCATGCAGACCCTTCGCTCGGCATATACCGAGCGCCCGAACAATGATTATTGAACGGACGCTCTGCATATATGGAGCGGGCGCTCTGCATGAGTTTATGCCGTGTAAACCTATAGTTTATGCCGTGTAAACCTGGTGCTTGCTACGTGCAAACCTGGTGCTTGCTACGTGCAAGCGTGTGGTTTGCGCCGTGCTCCCTCATCGTTTGCTATGTTCTCTCAACCCGCTTGAATATAAAAAATCGGACTGATGTTTGGTCAGCCCGATTCTTGTTGTTTATCCTAATGATTATTACTTCAGGGCTTTGTTCAGCATGAAGTAAACCTCGTTGTTGCGGAGGGTCTGCTTGAAGTCGGCGATGGTAGTCTGCTTGTTGATGCGGACGTACTCGATACCGAGCATCTCGGCGAAATCCTCCCAGTATTCCTCGTTGATGTCGTAGGAGAAGGCTGAGTGGTGGGTGCCACCGGCGAGAATCCAGGCAGCGGCGCCAATCTCGAACGTGGGCTGGGGAATCCACAGGGCAGAGGCGACGGGGAGCTTCGGCATGGGCTTCGGCTCTATGCACTCCACTTCCTGAGAGATGAGGCGGAAGCGGTTGCCGAGGTCAACGACGGTGGCCTTGATGCCAGCACCTGTCTTCGAGGTGAAGACGAGGCGGGCGGTCTGCTGCTTGCGGATGCCGATGCCAAGGAAGTGCACCTCCAGCTTGGGCTTGTTAGAAGCGATGAGCGGGCAGATTTCGAGCATGTGGCTTTGCAGGCATGAACTGCGGTCGCCTGCGAAATTCAGCGTGTAGTCCTCGAGGAACGAGCAGCCTGTGGGCATTCCCTGCTGGATGACCCAAAGGGTGCGATAGAGGCAGGCGGTCTTCCAGTCGCCCTCGGCACCGAAGCCGTAGCCTTCTTCCATGAGGCGCTGTGAAGCGAGTCCTGGAATCTGGTCGAAGCCGACGAAGTTCGGGTCATTGATGTCAGCATCACCGAGGTCGTCGAAGTTGGTGGTGAAGGCAGTAGCACCCTCATCCTTCAATACGCGGCGCAGGGCAATCTCGGCCTTGGCGGCGTTCTTCACCTTCTCCCAATAAACCTCCTCACCGCTCTCGTCAATCTTGATGGTGTAGAGCTTCTTGTACTCCTCAACGAGCTCGTCGGCCTCCTTGTCAGTCACCTTCTTGAAGTAGTCCATGAGTGAGCTGACAGGATAGTAGTCCACATGGTAGCCGAGACGCTGCTCGAACTCCACACGGTCGCCGTCGGTTACGGCTACGTTGTTCATGTTCATACCGAACATCAGACAGCGCACGTTGTGGGCGTCCTTCACACCGGCAGCCACGCGAGCCCAGACGGCAATCTGCTTCTGAGCCTTCTCGTCCTTCCAGTAGCCGCAGACCACCTTGCGGGCAATGCGCAAACGGGTGCAGATGTGTCCGAACTCGATGTCACCGTGGGCGCTCTGGTTCAGATTCATGAAGTCCATGTCGATGTCGGCCCAGGGAATCTCAGCGTTATACTGTGTGTGGAAGTGTAGCAGTGGCTTCTGCAACTGCTGCAGGCCCTTAATCCACATCTTGGCAGGCGAGAAGGTGTGCATCCAGGTAATGATACCCACGCACTTTTCGTCGTTGTTGGCGGCGAGCATCACCTGTTCGACCTCCTTCGACGAATTTGCCGTTCCCTTATATATTATTTTAATAGGTATAATGCCCGACTTGTTCAGCCCGTCGACCATCTCCTTTGAGTGTCCGTCAACAGCTACAACGGCATCACCACCATAGAGCAACTGTGCGCCAGTCACCCACCATATCTCTAAATTATCAAATGCTTTCATAAACTATTATTTTTTAACAACGGATTTAACGGATTGCACGGATTATTGCATAGTCTTTGACGGTTTTATCAATTATCTATCTGTTAAATCCGTGTAATCCGTTGTTCCTATATTATTTCTTCTTCTGTCCGTAATAAGCGTTAGGACCGTGCTTGCGCGAGAAGTGTTTCTCGACGAGCAGGGGATTCATCGTCGTGTTAGGATTAAGTGTGAACGAGATGTAAGCCATCTTGGCCACCTGCTCGGCAACGACAGCATGATAGACGGCCTGGTCGGCATCCTTACCCCAGGCAAACGGACCGTGGTTCTTCACCAGAGCTGCCGGCGTATGGATAGGATTGATATTGCCGTTTAGGATGCGGTTCACCATCACGACACCCGTATTGTACTCATACTCAGCCATCTGGTCCTCAGTCATGTCGGCAGTGCAGGGAATGCCGTCGTGGAAATAGTCGGCATGTGTGGTACCGATATTGGGGATGTCCATACCTGTCTGTGCCCAAGCAGTAGCATAGGTGGAGTGGGTGTGCACGATGCCGCCGATTTCGGGGAAGGCACGGTAAAGCACCAGGTGGGTCGGCGTGTCGGACGAGGGATTGAGATCACCATCAACGACTTTTCCAGTCATGAGGTCTACCACTACCATGTCGCTGGCTTTCATGACGTCGTATTCCACGCCAGAGGGTTTGATGACTACGAGGCCATTCTCACGGTCAATGCCGCTGACGTTGCCCCAGGTAAATATAACGAGGTTGTGTTTGACCAAATCCAAATTGGCCTTGAACACTTTTTGTTTCAGTTCTTCTAACATAATTATTAATTCTCAATTAAGCTTATAGCTTAAAGTTTTTGTCTTCTGTGAATGCTTTTTTATTAAAACGATAGAGCGCAGCACCGCGCTTAGAACTAACCTTGTCGATGAGTTCGGTCTTTTCGATGAAGTCCATCTCTTTGATACGCTTGCGGAAGTTACGCTTGTCAAGCGTCTCACCACCAACAGCCTCGTAAAGGCGCTGCAGCTGGGTGAGTGTAAAGAGATCGGGCAACAACTCGAAACCGACGGGTTCGGTCTTCATCTTCTGACGCATCAGTTTACGGGCACGCGACACCATGATGTTATGGTCGGAGTACATCTGAGGAATCTTCTCGATATTAACCCATTCAACACCATGCTTCTGTCGAAGCTTCTCGTCATAGTCCTTGACATTGATAAGGGCATAATAGGCCACAGACACCACGCGCTCGCCTGGGTCACGGTCAAGATTACCAAAAGCGCCGACCTGACGCATAAAGACATCATGCATGCCTGTCAGTTCGCGTAGTGTACGGTCTGCCGACTCGTCCAGACTCTCGTCGCCGCGGACGAAGCCTCCGTAAAGGCTCCATTCGCCACGACCAGGATCCATGTTGCGCTTGCCGATGAGAATCTTCAGCTTGCTGTCACTCAGGTCAAATCCGAAGATAATACAGTCGACGGAGAGCAGAACTTTCTGAAATTCTGAATAGAACGTAGTCATAATTCTTTCGGTTTACCAGAAGTAAATATAGAAGGCTACGGTGAAGCCCAGAATGATGATGGTATGGATGATGTCCCAATGGTTCCAGCTGGCCTTGGTGGCAGCAATCTGCTCGGGTGTAGAAGTACCGAATACCAGACCTTGAATCTTCTTCTGGTCGGGAGCCTCGGTGCAGAGCGATACGATGATGACTACCAGACAGCATACAACGAGCATGACACCACAGAAGAACAACCAGTTGAAGTCGTAGAATACGGCTTTGAACCATGAGTCAGCAGCATCGGTGGCATTGCTGTAGTAAACCTTGGCACCCAGACGGGTCAGACCGATGATGATACCTGAGAGCAAGCCCCACATACCACCTTTGGCAGAAGCACGCTTCCAGGTGATACCCAAAAGGAAGGCTGCGGCAATACCAGGAGCCAGTACAGACTGAACGTCCTGCAGGTAGGTGTAGAGCACATCGCCTACAGAACGCATGATGGGAATCCAAAGGATACCGAGGACAACGATGACCACAGTAGCTATCTGACCGATGCGTACAAGACTCTTCTCAGAGGTGTTGGGCTTCAGGCGCTTCCAGAAGTCGATGGTGAAGAGCATGGCCGAGCTGTTGAACAAAGAAGCGAGTGATGACATCAGGGCTGCAAGGATACCGCAGACCACGAGACCCTTTACACCGGCAGGCAGAATCTTTGCCACGAGGGTGGGGAAGGCTGCGTCGGCATTGGGGTTACCGTTAGCCAGCAGAGGCAGGAATCCCTCGCCGCCGGCTGCCAGATACTTTTGGTGCAATGCAAAGGCAATCATACCTGGAATCAGGAACAGGAACACGGGCAGCAACTTCAAATAAGCACCGAAGATAGTACCGCGGCGTGCCTCTTTCTCGTTTTTACCAGACAGCACACGCTGTACGATGAACTGGTCGGTACACCAGTACCAGAAACCGATGACGGCAGAACCTACCAAGGCACCGAGCCAAGGATACTGTGGGTCGCTGTTCGAGCGCATCAGGTGAATCATCGTGCCTGTAGCACCGTCGTAGTTAGGCTTTACGTCACAGAGGGCCAGCATCTGGTCCCAGCTGCCCAGGGCTTTCATACCCAGCACGAGGATGATAAGCGAACCTAATAATAAGATAGGTGTCTGGAGCACGGAGGTGTAGAGCACACTCTTCATACCGCCGAAGATGGTATAGGCTGCAGTAATGAGCACCAAACCAATGGCGGCAATCCAGAAGAAGTCAATGCCCCAGAGTTCCTCGATACCGAATACCTGCTGGAACACGAGACCACCGGCATATACCGTTACGGCCACCTTGGTCAAGACGTAAGAAATCAACGAAATCACCGAGAGGATGGTGCGGCTTTCCTTATTGAAACGACGCTCCAGGAACTCAGGCATGGTGTATACCATCGAACGGGTATAGAACGGTACGAATACCCAACCCAGAATCAGGATCATCCAACCTTGAATCTCCCAGTGGGCCATAGCCATACCTGAAGAAGCACCGGCACCAGCCAGTCCGATGAGGTGCTCAGAACCAATGTTCGAAGCGAAGATAGATGCACCGATTGCAATCCATGTTGCATCCTTACCACCTAAGAAATAGTCTGCCGAGTTGTCGTTCTTCTGAGAGACGACCCATACTACAATGCCGATTAGCGCAAGGCAGAACACGCCAATGACAATCCAGTCTAATAATGCCATATTGATTTACTATTTTACGATTTACTTTTTACGGTTTATTTCACGGAGAACTTGTAGGCAGCACGGCTGAAATACTTCTCGCCAGGATTCAGCACAGGCTGTACCCAGTCCTTCTTGTTGGGACTGTCGGGATACTTCTGGCTCTCCAGACAAACGCTGACGTGCTGGGGATAGACACCACCCTTGTGCTTGATGTTAGGCTCGTTGCCGATGCCCTGGAAGTTGCCGCTATAGACCTGAACGCCAGGTTCGTTAGTGTACATCTCCATGAAGATGCCCGTAACAGGGCTATAGAGACTGGCACAGACTACGGTGTCGTCGCCCTTGCCGTCCTTGTAGGTGTTCAGACACCAGTTGTGGTCGTAACCGCCGGCATTCTGAATCTGGTCGAACGCAGACTTGATGCTGTCGCCAAGGGCGTGCGGTGTGCGGAAGTCCATGGGAGTACCCTCAACGGACTTGATTTCACCAGTAGGAATGTAAAGCTTGTCTGATGGTGTGAAGTTGTCGGCATTCACGTAGAGCACCATGTCGTAGCCGGGCTTTGTGAAGTCACCATTCAGATTGTAGTAGTTGTGATTGGTCTGGTTGATGATGGTCGGCTTGTCTGTCTCAGCCTCCCAGGTAATGTCGAGCATGTTGTCGGCAGTCACCTTGTAGGTCGTCACAGCAGTCACCTTGCCGGGGAAGCCATTCTCGCCGTCCTCGGCAACGATGGTCAGCTTCAGAATCGAGTCGCCAATCTGCTCGGCATCATATACCTGATTCATCCAACCGGTTGTGCCACCGCCGTGCAGACAGTTGGGACCGTCGTTCTGTTTCAGCTGGTAGGTGCTGTCGTTCAGTACAAACTTACCACCCTGAATGCGGTTGGCATAGCGGCCTACGCTGGAACCGTAGTCTGTAGGAGAGTTCAACGTGTCAGCATACTGTGCGATGTTGTCGAAGCCCAGCACGACATCTGTCGGTTTGCCGTCCTTGTCAGGAACTACCAAGGATACCACGCGTCCGCCGTAGTTGGTGATGCACACCTCCATACCGTTGTCGTTCTTCAACGTGTAGAGCTTGACGGGCTTCTCGTTAATCAATGTGTCGAACTTGGCGGGTTCCAAACCCGACAGGGTTGTCTGAGCCTTCTGTTCACCAGAGGCACAAGCTGTCAACAGGGCTACTGCTACTGTCATTCCAGCCAGAAAGGATGTTGTTCTTTTCATTTGATGAATAGTTTTTAGTTACACTTATTCGAATTTGGGTGTAAAAGTACAACTTTATTTTCAAACCACAATGGAAAATAGCATAAAAGATTCATCCCAAGTGTTGATTTTACACTTTAGGAGTATATTTTAATCTTCCTTAACTATTTTTGAGGGTTTCTAATGCCTACAAAGCTGGGCATAAGGACATGTGCTGCACACTTTCAGGTCGTTAGTTGGCGTAAATGGCGTGTCAGGTGAGAATATTTCATTGACAGTCTGTTCCAGAAGTTCGTTGAAGCGTTCGGAATAGACTGCTATGTCGCTGATGCGTTCACGACCGAAATACAGGGTTGGGTCATAGTCTTCAACTCCAGCATGTTGGATGAACAGCAGGGCAGGAGAGACCTTGATGGGGGATGAATGATGGGGGATGGGTGATGAGATTTGCTGACGGCTGACAATTTCGGCATAGACAAAGGTCTGCAGGTAATAGTCAGAGTGTTCGTGGACATTCTCTGGTAGGAAAATGGCATCGACGTCAGCCAAAGGTTTTAACCGATGGCTTCCCGTCTTGTAGTCTACGACGCGGATACAAGCATCTGGAGTTCCCTCATTGATGAGGTCCAGACGGTCGATGCGACCACCAATCATAATAGATGTCGAATGATGAATTGACAATGGACGTTTTACATCACACTCCAGACCGAGGATAGTGAACGGAGCCAATCGCTTGTCAATCTCAAGCAGTTGACGCAAATAGTGGATGATGACAGCTCGGTTGATGAGATGCAGACCTGTTGTCGGTGTCTGTCTTAACGCATGGTTGAAGGCCGTGTCTACAGCACGTTCTATCTCAACTTTAGACTTTAATAAATGGTTGAGAATGTCCTTGCTAATGCGTTGTGGCAGTTGATGATAGATGATGTCGGCAGCTTCGTGGAAGATGTCACCAAAGAGACGGTTATCCATCTCCAGCTCATCATCTAATGCATCGGGTTCCTTGATGCCTGCCACATAGCGGTAATAGAATTGCTGCTGACAGCGCATGTACTTGCAGATGGCAGTGGGTGATAGCAACGCCTTGGGCTCTGTTAAGTGACGCAGCAGGGTATCCAGCATGTGCTCATCCTTCTTGATGGCTTTAGGGGCGTGTAATGGTATGGATTGTCCGGACTGAAGCAGCTGTCGGACGATGCGATGGGGACTCTCAACCATCATCTGCAGCATGAAACGGCTCATTTCACCACGCTGGCCGTCTTCCGTAGAGCTATTGTAAAGTATGGTAATGTCCTTGGCGCGCTGCAATAGCCTGTGGAAATAGTAGGCATAGATGGCCACCTTGTTGTCGACGGTAGTCAACTCATAAGCTTTTCGGAGGCTGTGGGGAATAAACGAGCTGTCATTGACACCCTTAGGCATATTTCCCTCATTACATGACAACAGCAACACATGGTCGAAGTCCAGATTACGCGTTTCCAGTACGCCCATCACCTGGATGCCCTCAGCCGGTTCGCCGTGGAAAGGAATAGCTGTCTGCTGAATGAGCTGCATGGTGAGTTTCTGTAGGGTGATGTCATCGACCTGCAAATCACCGCTGGCTATCAGTTCATTCATGCGGTTGATAAGTGTATAGGCACGAAATAGGGACTCCTGGAATAACGGGTCGTGGATAGTTTCCTTAGCACCTGTGGCAATTTGTCTGAGCTGTTGTGCCAGCGTATTGTCCATATCTGCATATTGGGCGTAAGGATGACTTTTCCAAGCCCTTACAAGTCTGGGAGTACGCCCAAACTGCCTAAGAGTGAAGTATAGCTGAATGAATGACGCCACAGGTGTCTGCGACAACGGATAGCCCGTCGTGATATTTACTTTGTCAACGCTTCCTGGCAGACAATGGATGACTGTAGGCAACAGATTCTCGTTACACATGACGATGGCAGTACGTCGTCCTGCCTGACTACGCTTCTGCTCACTCAACCATGTACTGACATAACGCGCCTGGACATTCTCCGTCGGAGCAGAGATGTAACTGACATGTTTTGTCTTCCTGAAATTATTGTAGATTTCATCACATTGTGTGTCCAGTTCGTTAGGGAAATATTCCAGATATCTGTCGATAAACTGTCCTGCTTCATGGTTCTTCATGTAGTATTCGTCGAAATCCCAGTAGAAACGGGCTTTGCCGTCCTTCATCAAGCGGCTGAACAGTTGCTGCTCCACTTGATGCAGCAGGTTGAAACCGACGAAGAGATACATGTCATAGGGATAGTTATGAGTGCTCGTTTCGTTGCATACCTGCCGGTATAATGCGCCTTCATAGGCCAGTCTCTGAGAGACCAGTCTCTCGTTGAAATCGTGGTAGATGTCGGCAAAATGGCTCCATAGGCGCAGGAAGCGTTCCTTCAGTTCAGTATTGTGGTCGTCTGAGAAGTTGCTGAAGAAACGGCTAATCATCTGACGCTGCTCTTCCGTCAGATATGAGATGTCGTCCAGTTCATGGATGTCGCGCAGGTTGGCAAAGACGTGGTCGGCATCAGCCATATTCTTGTCTATATCGTCAAAATCGCTGAGTAGCAGCTGTCCCCAACCAAAGAACTTGTCGAGGGATTCTTGCGACTCCGTACATTTACAAAACGACTTATGAAGATCACAAACCAGCTTGATGGGGTCAGCCACAGTACGTATCGACTGCTGCCGGAACAGTTCGCTGATGGTAATGTAGGCCGGGCTCCAAACGGGTTTGCCTGCCTGCCGGGCCAGGTATTCGTTTAGGAAGAGTGAGGCGCGCTTGTTGGGGAATACCACGGCAATACGCGACAGGTTGGTGCCATACTTCCTAATAACATCTTCAGCAACATATTCTAAAAAACTCTTCATATCTTCCTCTATCTTCTTCTAACTTCCTCGATCCTGTTACTATAAACGTACCACAGCCAGCCATGTACTTCGGGCAGTCCCATGTCGGTCAGTAGTTGCATATACTGCTGAACCTGCTCGTGATACTCCTCGTGAGGACTGCCGAACTTGAAGTCTATCACGTGCGTTTCCTGTCCGTCTGTGATGACGCGGTCAGGGCGACGCTCTATGAGTTTGCCATTCTCCATGAAAATGATACTACACTCGTTGAACACATCCCAATGCTCTGAGAACCAATTATTCACGCGTTTGTCTTCAAGTCTTTTTCGAAGCATCCCCGTTACTTTTTCACGCGTTACTTCATCGTTGTATAGGATACCATCCTGTTGTAATTGTAGCAGAGCCTGTTCAATGTCTGCAGTAGTGCGGATAGTGGAAAAGATGTTGTGGAGCACACTGCCAATCTTGATATAACTGAGATCCTGACCCTCGTCGTCACCTTCGATAAAATCACGACTTTTGTTGCTTTGACGAAACTCTGTCTTCGCGTCAAAACTATTAATCGTAGCTGTAGTTGGCGTCACAGGTTGTAGGAATACATTGTCCGACGGTTTCTTGCGGCGTATCTGTTCGTTATTTGCTGCGAAATGTCCGAAACGGAATGAAATCGGGTCGTCCTCATTATCCAGACCATCAAGGGTGTATCCCTCAAGTGTCAGATTCTGTAAGACGGTCTCTATCAGTGCCGAGCGTGTATTCTTGGCCTCGCGACGTCCGATGACATACAAGCTTTTCGCAGCTCGTGTGAAGGCTACGTAGAGCAGGTTGAGGTTGTCGACGGTGTTTTGCAGGTGTTCGTCTAAGTAAGCGCCTTCGTAGATGGTGCCCATCATCTGCTTCTGGCTATAGTCGACAGGAACGATGGGGAGCGCATTGAACGGCTCTACCTGAGGCCGGCACCATAGAATGTCGGCATGCTCCAGTCGCCAGTCGCAGAACGGTATGATGACATGGTCGAATTCCAATCCCTTACTCTTATGGATGGACAGGATGCGAATGCCATCCGTCTCACTGCTCTGGATGGTCTTGCTGCAGATAGTGTCCTCCCATTCCCTAATGAAAGCGTCAATATCTGTGCTGTTGTCCTGCGTAAACTGATTCAGCTGGTCGTAGAATGCACAAATATAGGCGCTCTGGTCGTTCAGTCTTTCCAGATGGAAGATGCTGTACAGCTTCTCAACAAGTTCGTATAACGGCATCTGCAACAGCTCGGAGATATGTTCTGTGAATGCCTCGGGCAGTGGTGCATCCAGTGCGCCTTGGTACATCTTGGCCACGGTAGCCCTTGCCAACATGTCATCGGGGTGGGTGAGTAGGTGTAATGCCTGAATAAGCAAACATACCGCTGTCGAGGCATCGAGCCGGAAGGCTTCGTCGCTGACAATGCGCGCTTCGGGCATATTCTGCGCGAAATAGTCGGCAATGAGGGGTATATAGTGATTAGTTCGTACAAGGATGGCTATTTCCTTGGAATCTACGCCATGAGCCATCAAGCTGGCGACGGCCTCTATCAGCTGCTGCAGGGTCTTTTGCTGATAGTCCTTCTGGGGCAGCAGACGGATGTCTACATAGCCGTTCAGTCCGCGCTTGACGGGAATCTTCTGGGCGACGTCAGCATAGGCATGGTGTAATTGTGAGGCACCCTGAGGATAGTTCTCGTTCTGATCTTCATATTCCAAACGTGCCGCCTCGGTAAAGAAGGCGTTGTTGAACTCGATGATATGCCGCTCCGAACGATAGTTGGTTTCCAGCGGTTTGATGTCCATGGTCTCGGTAGAATGGGGGAATTCCGTATCGATAGCATTCAGCAACCGCCAGTCACCCGAACGCCAGCGATAGATGCTCTGTTTGACGTCACCCACAATGAGATTATGGCTGCCAACATGACTCATACACTCTTGCAGCAGCACCTTGAAGTTGTGCCACTGTACGGTAGAAGTATCCTGGAATTCGTCAATCATGACATGCTCCAATTGGGAACCTATCTTCTCGAAGATAAACGGTGAATCACTATCCTTGATGAGCGCATGCAGCAGCTGTTGGGTGTCACTTAATAGGAAACGGTTGGCTTCGTCATTCATCAGGCGTACTTTCCGTTCGATATGTTCCAGTAGGCGCAATTGGTTCAAGTGGCGTAGCGTGAGGTCTGCCGACTTATACAGCCTGTATTGTCTGGGGCGCTCCTCAATGGCCTGACGTAGCAGCGGAATAAGCGTACTCTCGGCCAGCATATGAATCAGCTCTGCTCGTTCATGCTTCTTGGAATACCATTTCGATGCATCTTCCATGCAGTCTGTAACACGCTTACCTACAATGCTTTCGTCGAATTGTCCGCTGCTTAACTTTATGAAGAAACCATAGATTCCCGTCTTGCCATAACTCAGGTCTATCACATCAATGTGCTCGGCCTCCAGTTCTTCAAAGAACCGTTTGGCTATGTGTTCCATGTGCTCTTTGGCATCGTTGCGGATCTGGCGCATCTGTTTGGCATATGCTTCAAGGAATCCCTTCTGTCCGATACGGTCGTTCAGGGCGTTGTTCTCCTCCTTATAGTAGTCGCGGAAGATGGTTCGTCCGAACTGTTTCACCTGTCCGATGATGTTCCATGAGCGGTCGTCACTGATGGTTTCCATGATGTATGACAGTAGCCATTGGAATATGACATCCTGATGGGTCAGCGAGTCGATAAGCTGGTCGACGGCCTGTTCCTCAACCTGTATGTCGTTCAGTCCGATACGCAGGTTAGCAGTCAAATCCAGTTCGCGGGCCAGGTTGCGCAGCACGCTCTGGAAAAAGGTGTCAATGGTCTCCACTCGGAAGTAGTTGTAATTGTGGAGTAGCAGGTGCAGGGCTTCACCAGCTCGCTGGGAGATGATTTGATCGGGTAACCCCGTCAGTACGAGAAGTCGTTGCAGGTAGTCGTCCGAGTCAGGCAATTGTTTCCAGATGCCGTACAGCTGGCTCAGAATGCGCATCTTCATCTCTTCGGTGGCCTTGTTGGTGAATGTTACTGCCAGGATATTCCGATAGCTCTGCGGGTTTTCCACCAGCAGTCTGATGTATTCTACAGCCAGCGTAAATGTCTTGCCGCTGCCGGCACTTGCCTTATATACTGTCAGAGCTTTGCTCATTGTTTTCTGTCATATTTGATGATACCTTTCTTCACCATCGTCTGAAGATTTCTATGGTGAATTCGCAGCCTACCTCATGTGCCTTCCATCCCAGGAAACTGGTAAACAGCCCGACGGAAGCATACCGGTTGCTGAAGCTGTAGCCCAGTTCAAAGTATGGACGTGTGTGCTGTATAGACAGTGCGCTGAGATAGACGCGTTCCTTCTCGATGGTACGACCGATGACAGGCAGCCACGATAGGGCCATCATGGGACTTTCATACGACACATTGGAACGGATATAGTAGCGCGACTGGTTATACCAACGGCTTGACAGCAACTGGAAGTCACCCGACCATTCGTCCTCCCAGCCGTGCGGCAGGTTGTTGTCGCGGAAGTTGGCGTAGTCGACGAAATAGCCTGTGTTGCGCTGGGTGTAGAAGCCTGCTCCGGCACGGGCATTGAAGAAACGCAGACTTCTGAGTTTCCTTTTGTATACGGCGTCAAATTCCCATCGCTCGTATTCCAGGTTACAATGGAAAATGTTATCAATAGCCCGTTCATAGTTGGCTGTCAGGGTTGGTCCGTCGTGCCATGGGGTCAGACGAACGGTCAGCATGGGGGCGAAACTGCGGTATTCGTATTCCATGCCAGCTTCTTTCATGAGTTCGGCATTCAGCGATGTACGACGGTGGAATACCAAACCGGCCATGATTTCCAGCCAGTCATAGGCTACCACGTTGTTGACGGCTTGTATATACTGGTCCTTGAATTCCGGCATGTCGATGGAATCGCCCATAATGGTGTGGAAGTCGTCTACCATTTCATCGCTCGAGATATGGTTGCCGTTGGCTATACGCAGTTCGGCATAGCCGTTACGCTTAGGGTTGTAGTCCATGCGTAGGGGTAGGGTATAGTAAATCTGGTTCTGCTTGAGGTTGTAACCGAACTGTGGATTGAAAGTCAGGAAGCGATGGGTGTTCCAAGAGTATCGCAAACCCAATTTCAGGTTGTAGCGCAGACCACGGCTGGGACTGTAACCCAGTTCCAGCGGATTGAACAGCGGCGAGATGCGCATTGACAGGTTACCAACCTCGGCCTTGTTGCCGTTCCACAGGTTGTCACCAATATAGTCCCAGGCAATCTCCTTCAGCCAGTCACGGCGTTCCTTGCGCTCAGTGCTGTCCAGAGGCTCTTTCAATTTTGCCAGTTCGCGGGCTTCCTCCTCGGCCTGCTCGCGTTCATTATATATATTATAGATGGTTTCCTCATGGTTGTTCAGACGCATGGGGCGCAACTGGTCCATCAGTTGACGGTCACGTACACAGTTCAACGAGTCGGGCAGGGTAGTGGGACAGTTATACACCGCGGTCAGATAGGACGTGATGTGGTTGCCCAGGAAACGGAACACAGCCTGTGTCGTACACCGTTCCGGCAACAGCGAGCTTGGGTCTTCACGGTTCATGTTCGCCGTTACCTTGAAACGTATCATGTCAAACTCACCTTCAAGGCGTACTTCTGTCAGTTGGCCTGTATGCACATCAGCCATAGCCATGCCCCACACCAGCTGTGTATTACCCTTGATCAGTTCCTTGTAGCTGCCCTTTGGTCGGAAGTTGATGGTTGCAATGTCCCCCGTTGTCTTCACTCGATAGGTGTAATATTTATGGTTTGACCTGTGAAAAGGCGACAGCAGATGGTTAGGATACAGCGATACGCTATACAGGTTGGGACTCATAAACTCTACCATGGCGGGCATAGCCATGCGGTTGCGAGGAATGGTGCCCCACACCACCTGACGGTGCAGGTCGAAGTCACCGACGTCACGATAGCGCAGCTTGCCGTACGACTCGCCCACAAACTGTCGGTCACCTTCGGCAATGACATACATCGTCGGCACGAGGAACAGGGTAGGGTTACGGCGGTTAATGCTGAAGCTGTAGCGCAGGTAGACATTCTGTTCCTGTCCTGTCACAGGCACACTGAAGTTCCGACGGAAATTCCAGATGCGGTTCAGGATGGTCGAGTCATTCTCCTGTGCACAACAAATACTGGGCATGAAGAGAGTCATCATGCCCAGCATCAGCAGTATTGCTATGTGTAGCTTCTGATTCACGCCCCCAAAATTACAAATAATTTTCGGAGCAGCAAAACTTTTAGCCCAAATATTTCATTAAAATACGTGCATTGCCCGAATCACGCAGTTTGGCAATGCTCTTTTCGCGAATCTGGCGAACACGTTCGCGGGTCAGTCCCAGCTGGTCGCCAATCTCCTCCAAGCCCTTCTCGTGGCATCCAATGCCGAAGCATTCGCGGATAATCGTTATCTCACGGTCTTTCAGCACTTTCTGCAGCACGTTGTTCAGCTCCATGGCCATCGACTCGTGATCCACCTGACGGTCGGTACGCGAGTCATCACCCGAAGCCATCACGTCGAGCATGCAGTTGTCCTCACCGTCCTGGAACGGCGCATCAATCGACACATGATGACTGTCAGCCTGCATAGACTGTGAAATCTTCTCCTCGTCCAGAGCCGTAGCGTCGCTCAACTCCGAAATGCTCGGATGACGCTGGAACTCCTGCTCGAACTTATTGATCTCGTGGTTAATCTTGTTCAGCGAACCTACCTGGTTCAACGGCAGACGCACGATACGGCTCTGCTCGGCAATGGCCTGCAGAATGCTCTGGCGAATCCACCATACGGCATAGGAAATGAACTTAAAGCCACGTGTCTCATCAAATTTCTGTGCGGCCTTAATCAGGCCAATGTTACCCTCGTCAATCAAGTCAGTCAGCGTCAGTCCCTGATGCTGGTACTGCTTGGCTACAGAGACTACGAAACGCAGGTTTGCCGTCACCAGCTTGTCCTTGGCGCGCTCGCCCTCAGGACCGCCCTTGCGAATCTTCTGAGCCAGTTCGATTTCCTCATCGATGCTGATCAGAGGTGCACGGCCGATTTCAACGAGATACTTATCCAGTGCCTCGCTCGAACGATTCGTAATGCTCTTTTGAATCTTTAATTGTCTCATCTTTTACCTTTATAATTTCTCCTAAATACTTGATAATCAAGCTTGTGTGTATAACATTACTTTTAAAAGCGGTGCAAAGTTACGAAAAATATCAATACGTTGTTATCCGAACCCCCCACTTTTTTTCTTAAAAAACTTTAATTCGATATTAAGTCCTTTGTGACAATATGATTATCCAGAAAACGATTCACGAGAAAGAGGATGCTTGTCTTGTGACAGACAACATAAAACATTCTAAAATGCAACCGATTGCATGTATATATGGTAATTATTCTACAGGACGGAAAGAGAGCGTAAAAGTTTTCTTTGTATCTTTGCAGCAGAAAAGATAACATCTTAGTTAGTCATTATTTTCTAAAAACCAATACAAAACGTATGAAGAAATTATTTTTAGTTGTCTGCATCGTTGCAGCACTTGTGGGCTGTAAGCCCGGAAAAGAGAACGTGAGTGAGGCATTTCAGGTGCCAGAAGTGGCTGATATCGCCATGTATCAAGTAAATCCTCGTGTATTCGCCCCTGAGAAATCATTGAATGCAGTTGCTGCACGTATCGACAGTATCCGTGACTTGGGCGTTAACATGATGTGGGTGATGCCTATCTATCCTATCGGTATCGAGAAGGGCAAGAATTCTCCTTATTGTATCCGTGACTATAAAGCCATTGCACCTGAATTTGGAACTATCGACGATTTCAAGAATCTTGTTAAGGTATGTCATGAGCATGGCATGGGTATCATCCTTGACTGGGTGGCTAACCACACGGCGTGGGACCATCCGTGGGTGAAGGCGCATCCCGATTGGTACACTCGTGACGAGAAGGCTGACACGATTATTTGTCCACAACCTTGGAATTGGGAAGACGTTGCCGACCTGAACTATGACAATAAGGACATGCGCGAGGCGATGATTGACGCCATGAAGTTCTGGATTGTCGAAGTTGGCATTGACGGTTTCCGTTGTGATGTGGCCGATGGTGTGCCTGCTGACTTCTGGAAGGACGCTATCACACAGTTACGTGAGGCAGCAGGCGAACGTAAGATCGTGATGTTGGCAGAAGGTAAGAACTTGGATAACTTCACCGTGGGAGGTTTCGACATGAATTATGGATGGGATTATAAGGACGAACTGGTGAAGGTGTATAAAGGCGCTCCTGCCTCCGACCTCATCAAGGCTGATAAGGCAGAATATGATAGTCTGCCAGCTGGCAAGGTGAAGTTGCGCTTTACCACTAACCACGACCATGCTACGAAAGTGGAGCCTTGCGTACAGTTCACCAATGACCGCGGCGCTATGTCAGCCTATGTGGCCAGTATCTTCCCGCACGGAGGTGCGCTCATCTATGGCTCTCAGGAAGTAGGCTATCCCGAACCTATTAATTTCTTTAAATATGTACCTGTGGACTGGACGGCTAAGTCCGAGATTTATCAGGAATACAAGAAACTGATAGAGTTGTACAACGAGCATTCTGCATTGCGCAAAGGCTCACTGACGACCTATCCCGATAATGATGTATTGGTATTTGAAAAGGCAGATACCAACGAAACTTTCCTTGTTCTCGTCAATGTGCGTAACGAGACCAAGACGGTTCAGATTCCAGAGCAATGGGTAGGTCACGAGGTGAAAAATGAAATGACGGACGCGGAAAGTCGTCTTGATGACACCATTGCGTTGGAGCCTTTCCAGTATCTTATCTTGAAATAAGAGAGAAAATTGGGGACGGTTCTGACTAACTACGAAAAAGGAGCATCCGAGGTTGTCGGGTGCTCCAATTTGTATTTGCGGTCGTTCAAACCCTCAACCCCCTAATAGGGGGCTAGGTTAGTCTTCCCAATTTTCCTGCGTCTTGCGGACGTAGGTCTTGTAGCGGATCTGGGCCATCTTCTGAGCCTCGGCGAAGAGCTCCTCGGCCTCGTTGGGATAAGCCTTCTTAACTGACAGGTAACGAACCTCACCGAGCAGGAAGTCGTGGAAGTTCTCCCAGTTGGGCTCCTTAGAGTCGAGGCTGAACGGATTCTTGCCTTCCTCAGCGAGAGCGGGATTGTAGCGCCACAGGTGCCAGTAACCGCATTCCACAGCCTTCTTCTCCTCGGCCTGGCTCTTACCCATACCGCCCTTGGCCTTCAGACCGTGGTTGATACAAGGAGCGTAAGCGATGATGATGGAAGGTCCGTGCCATGCTTCAGCCTCGCGGATAGCCTTGAGGGTCTGTGCGTGGTCAGCGCCCATAGCAATCTGAGCTACATATACATAACCGTAAGTGGTGGCAATCATACCCAGATCCTTCTTGCGGATGCGCTTACCCTGAGCAGCGAACTGAGCGATAGCACCGAGAGGAGTAGCCTTAGAGGCCTGACCACCGGTGTTAGAGTAAACCTCAGTATCGAGCACGAGGATGTTGACGTCCTCACCAGAAGCAATCACGTGGTCGAGACCACCGTAACCGATGTCGTAAGAAGCACCGTCACCACCGATGATCCACTGGCTGCGCTTTACGAGATAGTGATCCAGAGTCTGGAGCTCCTTGCAAACGGGACAGCCCTTGGCGGCGCTCTCGGCGATGCAAGCACGAAGCTTTGGAGCAATCTCCTTAGTCTTCTCAGCGTCGTCCTTGTTGGCAATCCACTCCTGAGCGAGAGCCTTGTACTCGTCGCTGGCGTTGCCATCGATCATCTCCTGCAGCAGCTTAGCTACGCGCTCCTTCATCTTCTTGTTACCGAGGACCATACCGAGACCGAACTCGCAGAAGTCCTCGAACAGAGAGTTGTTGAAGCATGGGCCCTGACCCTTCTCGTTCTTGGTGTAAGGTGTAGAAGGAACAGAAGCAGAGTAGATAGAAGAACAACCGGTAGCGTTGGCAATCATCTGACGATCACCGAACAGCTGGCTGATCAGCTTCACGTAAGGAGTCTCACCGCAACCTGAGCAAGCGCCAGAGAACTCGAACAGAGGCTGAGCGAACTGAGAGTTCTTCACATTGCTCTTGATGTCAACGAGGTTCTGCTTGCTGGGAACCTTAACGAGCTTATCCCAATCGGCAGCCATCTTCTTCATGTCGGCAGCATCGGGGTTGAACGGAACCATCGTGAGGGCCTTACCCAACTTCGGATTGCCCGGGCAGATGTCAGCACAGTTGCCGCAACCCAGACAGTCGAGAACAGAAGGCTCGATGACGAAGTGCATGCCCTTCATAGCGGCGGGAGCCTTCATCTCGAGGGTCTCCAGACCATCGAAGCCAGCCAGCTCGTCGTCGGTCAGAACGAACGGACGGATAGCTGCGTGAGGACAGATGTAAGCACACTGGTTACACTGGATACAGTTGTCCTTGTTCCAAGCGGGAACGAAGGCCTCTACACCACGCTTCTCGTAAGCAGCGGTGCCAACCATCCAAGAACCGTCAACAGTCTCATGCTTCACGAAGTCAGAAACCTTCAGCAGGTCACCAGCCTGAGCGTTCATAGGACGAACAAGTTCCTTCACGAATGCGGGAGCATTGTCAACCTTCTCAGGATCGTCGGGCAGGTTAGCCCACTCGGGCTTAACAGTCAGCTGAACATACTCACCACCACGGTCGATAGCGGCGTAGTTCTTATCAACAACGTCCTGACCCTTGGCACCGTAAGACTTCAGGGCGGCAGCCTTCATCTTCTCAACAGCGAGTTCAGCGGGGATCACGCCGGTGATGCGGAAGAATGCGCTCTGCAGGATGGTGTTGGTACGGTTGCCCAGACCAATCTCCTGTGCAATCTTGGTAGCGTTGATGGTATAGACGGTGATGTTGTTCTGTGCGAAGTAACGCTTTACCTTGTTAGGCATGAACTTCTCCAGCTCGTCGGCGTCGAAGATGGTGTTCAGCAGGAACTGACCGTTCTTCTGCAGACCGCGAGTTACGTCGTACATGTGGAGGTAAGCCTGAACGTGGCAAGCCACGAAGTTAGGCGTAGTCACCAGATAGGTAGAGCGGATAGGTGTATCACCGAAACGCAGGTGAGAGCAGGTGAAACCTCCCGACTTCTTAGAGTCGTAAGAGAAGTAAGCCTGGCAATACTTGTCAGTGTTGTCACCGATGATCTTCACTGAGTTCTTGTTAGCACCAACGGTACCATCAGCACCCAGACCGTAGAACTTAGCCTGGAACATGCCAGCGCCACCGAGGGCAATCTCCTCAACCTCGGGCAGAGAGGTGAAGGTCACGTCGTCTACGATACCAATGGTGAAGTGGTTCTTGGGCTCGGGCATAGCGAGGTTGTTGAACACGCTGATGATCTGAGCGGGAGTGGTGTCGTGAGAACCAAGACCATAGCGGCCACCAACGATAACAGGACGATCCTTAACATCGAAGAAGGCATCCTTTACATCGAGGTACAGAGGCTCACCGTTAGCACCGGGCTCCTTGGTACGGTCGAGGACGGCAATCTTCTTCACCGTCTTGGGAACAGCAGCCAGCAGGTGCTTCACAGAGAACGGACGATAGAGGTGAACAGAAATCATACCAACCTTCTGACCGTTGGCGTTCAGATAATCGATAGCCTCGCGGGCTGCATCGGTAGCAGAACCCATCAGGATGATCATGCGGTCGGCATCCTCAGCTCCGTAGTAAGAGAACAGGTGATACTCACGGCCAGTGATCTTAGAGAGCTCGCCCAGATACTTCTCAACCACCTCGGGAACTGCATCGTAGTAGGGGTTGCAAGCCTCACGGTGTGTGAAGAAGGTCTCGGGGTTCTCAGCGGTACCACGGGTGATAGGACGCTCAGGGCTCATAGCACGGTCGCGGAAACGCTTGATGTACTCTTCCTTGACGAGAGGACGAACATCCTCCTGATCGAGCAGCTCAATCTTGTGATACTCGTGAGAGGTGCGGAAACCGTCGAAGAAGTTAACGAAAGGCACGCAGGTCTCGAGAGAAGCCAGGTGAGCGGCGGCGGTCATATCCATCACCTCCTGTACAGAACCCTCGCAGAGCATAGCGAAACCAGTCTGACGGCAAGCCATCACGTCCTGGTGGTCACCGAAGATACACAGAGAGTGAGAAGCCAGCGTACGGGCAGAAACGTCGAATACGCAGGGAATCAGCTCACCGGCAATCTTGTACATGTTAGGAATCATCAGGAGCAGACCCTGAGAAGCGGTAAATGTAGTGGTGAGGGCACCAGCCTGCAACGAACCGTGAACGGCACCAGCAGCACCAGCCTCTGACTGCATTTCCTGAACACTGACGTTCTGGCCCCACAGGTTCTTACGACCACGTGCGGCCCACTCGTCAACATGCTCCGCCATAGGCGAAGACGGGGTGATGGGGTAGATAGCGGCTACCTCCGAGAACATATAGCTCACGTGAGCCGCAGCCTCGTTACCATCACAGGTGATAAATTTCTTTTCTTTAGCCATTTGTTTTTAAAAATATAAATGAAAACCTAATTATATATTACTAACTAATACAGAAAGCCTAGTAACCAGAGAGGTATTTGATTGCCTCGTCCTATTTCTGTGTTGTAGCGTGCGTAGATTACATCGTCCTGCAGCTTCATGCGCTGCATCTGCTGGGCATCCATGATGCGGAACTTCAGCTGTTCGTCGACTGTGTAGTTGCAGTCGCGACCACCTATGTTCACCTTGTGGTCCTTCCACATCGAATTGACGAAGAAGGTCTCCATGGCCTCCTGCTTCTCCACCTGAATGGGATAGATGGCGTAGAGCAGGTTGGAGTTGTGGAGCATCACCTTGGCGGGCTTCTTGGGGAAGTCTTCGCCGATGGGGTAGATGAGGTTCAGCAGACGGGCATCGGTGAGATACTTGATATAGTTCATCACCGTGGCGCGTGAGGTCTCGATGTCGTTGGCGAGCTTGCTCACGTTGGGTGCCTTCTTCGAACCCTCCTCGGCTATCTGATAGAAGAGCTTCTTGATCTTCGTGAGATACTTCAGCTCGATCTGCTTGATGAGCAGGATGTCCACCTCGGTCATCATGTTCATGGTCTTCAGCAGGTTCTCGCTGTAGTTGCGGTGCTCCTGGAAGAATGGATAGAAACCATGGTGGATATAGTCCTGGAAATACCGGTTGGGGGATACGTTGGGCAGGATCTGCTTGATGATGCGCTCGTGGTCGCGGAGGATCTCATCGAGGGTGTAGGGACGGAAATGGTTGCCCGTCAGCAGATTGATGAACTCGCGGAAGGAGAAGCCTCTGAGGTTATACGACCGTACGATGCCGTTGAGCTCGGGGTTCTCATCCTTCAGGCGCATCACGCTGGAACCTGTGAAAACAATCTTGAGGTTGGGGTAGAGGTCATAGCACTTGCGCAGTTCTGAACTCCAGTCAGGCTGTTTGAACACCTGGTCGATCAACAGTGTGCGGCCTCCGTGGTGATAGAACTCTCCGGCAAAGTCGGAAATACCGTGACCCTGGAAATAGAAGTTGTTCATGTTGATATACAGACACTGGCGGTCGTTGATATCAAACTTCTCCTTGGCGTATTGCAGCAGGAAGGTGGTTTTTCCAATGCCTCTGGTGCCTTTAATACCAATCAAACGGTCGTTCCAGTTGATCTCGTCCATAAGGGCTCGACGAACTGGTGCATTGACATGCTCCACAAGGTATCTATGTGTCCTGAAAAAAGCCTCCATTATGCCATTGATTTGTTCTACACTTTATAAAGTGCGGCAAAATTACTACTTTTTCTTCAAATTGCAAAGTCTAAATTGCAATTTCTGTATTAAATAATGTTATTTTTGCGCTTAATCAAGGATTTGGGGCAAAATTCGGCCTTCTGGT
>JAEEGF012323421.1_pt1 | contig 22286 bp, 11 predicted proteins | sample 9134171 | NCBI WGS metagenome assembly JAEEGF01 (sample SAMN16246542, study PRJNA631951) | gut metagenome | biome: gut microbiome; feature: rumen; material: AP-attached | host: Bos | place: Iran: Karaj | collected 2018-10 | reverse complement strand
CTCCCTCTGATTCCATGATCGTCCCGTATCCGACAGATTTGCCAAAAGATTGCGACTGGGCCATTTCGCTCGGCGTTTTCGATGGTGTCCATCTTGGGCATCAGGCTATCTTCCAAGAACTTGAGCGACTCTCCAAACATCTTGGAGCCCGCCCGGCCGCCCTCTTCTTCTCTCCGAATCCCAAGCAAATTTTCCATCCAAACAACGCCCCGCAAGCCATTTGCGATCCCAAGCAAAACCTTCGGCTGATGCAGGATGCAGGTTTGGAAACGTTCATCCGTTTCCCGTTTTCTTTGGAGCTTTCCAAACTCTCTCCCAAGCAGTTTCTCGAACAGTTCTTTTTCGTGCCAAACGTTCCCGTCAAGGCGTTCTGCGTCGGCGAAAACTGGCGATTCGGTCATGGAAACGATGGCGACGGACTATTGCTCCGCAAATTATGCGAACCGCACGGAATTGAAGTCCATATCGTCCCCAGCGTGATGATGGACGGCGAAACAGTCAGCAGCACACGCATTCGCAAAGCCGTGCAAGACGGCGATTTGGAACTTGCCCACCGGATGCTCGGCCGCCCGTTCGCCATCGAAGGCAACGTCTCCCACGGCCATCACATCGGTACAACGGTTCTTTCCTGTCCCACCGCCAATCTATCCGTCGCCGACCATTTGATTCCCCCCTATGGCGTCTATGCGGCACGCGGACGGCTTTCCGCAACGCAGGCCATCGACGGCATCGCCTATGTCGGCGACGCCCCCACCATTCGTCAGGACGGCCCGCCCGAAATCCTTCTCGAACTGCATCTTTTCGATTTCGACGGCGACCTTTACGACCAGCCGATTTCCATCGAACTGTACAGTTTCATCCGCCCGAGCATGAAATTCGATTCGCCTGCTGCCCTCCAACATCAAATCGCTTTGGACATCGAAAAAACGCAGGCCATCCTTGCATCCACAACGCCATAAAAAATTCATCCATAAAACCCATGGTAACCTTATAAAAAGATTTTTGCATCCAAATAGGAGACATCATGGACAATAGACTTTTGGGAACCTTTTTCAGCATAACCGCCATGATGATGTTGACATCCTGCGCCACGACAAAAGTTGTTGAAGAAACCACCCAACCCGCCTACGACGGCCCGAAGGTGAAGGTCGGTCTTTTTCTCGATAAAGGCTGCCGTGGCAACGGCGCATTGCAATGGGCCAGACTGCTGGCCCATTCACCGCAAATGGATTTGACACTGCTGGACGCCAACGACATACGCAACGGCAAACTGGACGAATTGCAGCTACTGCTCTGTCCGGGCGGTTCTAGCAAGGCGCAATATGACGCCATGGGGCCAGAGGGCGTCGAAAAAGTGAAGCAGTTCATCGAAAACGGCGGCAGCTACATCGGTGTCTGCGCAGGAAGTTTCAACACGATGAACCGCGAAGGACGAATTGCCCTTCTTCCGTATGACTATATTCCAAACGCATCAGGGCAGTTGGCGGATCTTGCGTTCGAATTCGATAAAGAAAGCGCTAAATTACTGGACATCAAGCCCGGACGCCATCTCATCCGATATCATGGCGGCAATATCATGAAACCAACGGAACCGACCGCTCCCATGGGGGAGGCGAAGGTTTTGGCAGTCTTCAAAAGCTCCGTCAGTGCTTATGGCAAGGCACCCTTTAATTTCATGGACACGCCGGCTGTCGTTCTGGGGCAATACGGAAAAGGAAAGGTTCTCGCAAGTAGCTGCCATCCAGAATCCTACGAATCAACCCATGACATCGCCCTAGGTTATGTGCTAGCCGTGACAGGCGTCAAGCCCGTTCCGTTCTATCCTGCAAAAATCAACCGTCCATTGCGCGTCGGATGGCTTTCATTGGCCTGCAGAGGGCCTCGTGCCGCTCAAGAAATGTTGTCGTTGGACAAAGAGCCCTCTTTTGACGTGGAAATTTTCACTCTTCATGAAATCAATGATGGACGTCTGCGCCATTACGACGTTATCGTGATGCCCGACGGCGTTGAACTATCCTACAAAAACTTGATGAAGAACGAGTTCCATAAAAAGCAGATTTTGAATTTCATTGAGAACGGCGGCCACATCGTCGCCTCTGGCAACGCTGAAAAATACCTCCCGAAGCACGCCAATATACAAATTCTGCCTGTTGGAGAGTCATTTGCGAAGGCCCTATATACATTATCTAAATAATGATTATTCCCAAAAAATTGAAATAATATCATTTCTTTGATCATGGTGGACAAAAAACTGTCCAGGTCTCGGATTTATCTTAAATGCGTTGACATTCAAGACAACAAAATCCAAGCCACCCACCCAAAACAAAAAGGACACACACCATGGTCAAAGCAAACACCCTCACATCCGTCTCCGAAGCCCGTGAACGCAACCTCAAACTCGCCCTCGGCCAAATTGAAAAGGAATTCGGCAAAGGCTCCATCATGCGTCTGGGGGACCGCCCGCAACAGGCCGTCGATGTCATCAGTTCCGGTGCCATCGCATTGGACATCGCATTGGGCTGCAATGGTTTCCCGCGCGGCCGCGTCATTGAGATCTATGGTCCGGAATCCTCCGGCAAGACGACCGTCTGCCTGCACGTAGTCGCAAACGCCCAGAAGGCAGGCGGTTGCTGCGCATTCATCGACACAGAGCACGCTCTCGATCCGAAATACGCCAAACTCATCGGCGTCGATACGGACAATTTGATCGTCTCCCAGCCGGACTGCGGCGAAGACGCTCTCAACATCGCGGAAACGCTTGTCCGAAGCGGTGGCATTGACGTGTTGGTCATCGACTCCGTTGCGGCACTCGTTCCGCGTGCGGAAATCGAAGGAGAGATGGGAGACAGCCATGTCGGCCTGCAGGCCCGTCTGATGTCTCAAGCTCTCCGAAAACTGACCGCAATCGTCGCAAAGACAAATACTTGCGTCATCTTCACAAACCAGATTCGTGAAAAGATCGGCGTGATGTTCGGCAATCCGGAAACCACTACGGGCGGACGCGCGTTGAAATTCTACGCGTCCATCCGGCTGGACATCCGTCGCATCGCCACCATCAAAGGTGCCGATGGCGTCGCCGCTGGCAGCCGTGTGAAAGTGAAAGTCGTCAAAAACAAGCTCGCGCCACCCTTCATGGAATGCGAATTCGACATCATGTACGCGGAAGGCATCTCCCGCGCAGGATCGCTGCTTGATGTCGCCATCGACATGGGCATTCTTGAAAAGCGTGGCTCGTGGTTCGCCATGAACGACATCCAGATTGCACAAGGCCGTGAGCAGACTAAGCTCGCCATTCAGAACGACTTGGAGCTTCAAAAATCCATTGAGACCGAAATCAACGCACGCCGCGAGACATGCGAAATAGCCATGCCGCATGAGACCGATGACGATGAACAAGAAGAGATGTTGGAAGAAGAGGAAGAAGAATTGGCAAACGCACAATAGGCTTCCAAAATCTCTAGCCTTCTATTCAAGTGATGCCGCAATCATTTCGCAAAGCGCACGGCGGGCGTTGAACAGAATCTGCGGGAAATCTGGCTTATTGACAGAATTGACGACCTCTTCCGCCAGCCGTCTCGTCTGCGCCGCATCAATCGTATTCGCTTGGCAGAGAAGGAGATAGTCCTCAAATCCAGCCGCCCACATATCCCATCGACGGCTGGACAGCAACTCCCCGTTCAACCGATAGGACATGCCGTAGTTCGGATTCGTCAGTGACGGACGAACTTGGCAGGCGTTCGCTGTCCAAAACATGATGCCGTCGTCTCCATTGAGCCATGACATCCATGGCTCAATGCGATAAAGCGTCAACGGATGGGTCGGCATCGAGCCGCAATTATAGATATGGAACGGGAGGCCTGTCTTGCGCAAAGCGTCACTCATCTCTTTTATTTCTTTGTTTTTCGTCATTTGCGTATCCATATGGGGGCACCAGAAATCGACGACGGATTTGAATTTGTTCATTTCCGCCATATCATGAGGCAACATGTCTGAATAGATTTTCACCTTCGGATCAATGGCACGAATGGCTGTCGCGGATTGGAAGAATTCGTCGCAAAGTGTTTCATCGTAGATATGTAGCGTCCATGCATCGTAGTCGTAACCATGTTGTTTGAAGTGTTCGACAAGTTGTTTCAGCCATGGCGTGAACTCAGGCTTCGTCCAACCGCCTGCATCGCGCACAAACCAGACTTCCACGAAAAAGCGGCTCTTTTCTTTCAGACCAGCAGCCTCCACGTTTTGAAAGATATCCAGCAACTGCTTGAAATCATCCAACTTGTGAAGCGTCACATGGAACGTGTTGACGCGGCGTTCGCGGAGGAACTGCAACGATTTCGGATCGCGTGCGATGCCATAATCGAACGTAAACGTCCATACGGGAAGGTCGTCCGGCATCCTCCAGCCGACGACTTGAAATTCGTATGGAATTTCCGTGACGGGATAGGCGTTATCCAATGGCAAAATCGTGATTTTGCCTTTGTAATTGCCTGGTTTCAAATTCTTCGCGGCGAAAACGACTTCGAATCCGGCGATGCTCTGCGGGCTGATTTCTACGATATCGTCCCGTTGCATGGGAACGGGACAATCCGGCGACCGACTAACCCAATGAAGCCGTTTGACAACAATGTTGGAAGCCGCTTCGCCATCCGCTTTTATTTGGAACGACAACGGCATGTTGAACTGATTGCCTACCAATAGGATAGCATTGTCTTTCGCATTCTGCGCGGCAAAAGCTTGCCAATTTTCCGTATTGCCCGGCAGAAGAACCGTGTCTGGATTGAATTGCGTCATATCTGGCTTCATTTGGCAGGAAATGAACGCATCGAAAATCCGCTTTTCGATGCTTGTCAGCTCCGACAGCGGCAACCGCCCTTCGCATACGCCGCGCCAATCGTCAATCAGTTTTCCAAGATATGCGGCCGCTTCCTCTTGTTTATTGTCCTGCAGGCGTTTAAGATATTCCTCTGCGCTTGTGATCATGCGTTTCTGTCCATCGGATGTCTGTCCAGTAATGATCTCCATCGGAAGTTTGAGGCTTTCGTATGGATAGGCATCATCCTTCGCAATCGACTCTTCGCCATCCGCAAGATGCTCGAAGAGAATACGATCGACGATCAGCCACGTTTTTGCGCTGCTATAGTCCAAGCCGACCGCCAGAGACATGAACGCATTATCGTCATGGCGTGTGTATTCAATGCTCACCGCTTGGCGTTGATATGGGACGTTGGCAAAACTGCCGACGAGCCGCGGGCAGAAACCGCCGAAACGGACACCTTCAGACATGCGGACTTGTGCATGTTGCGGATTGTTCGTCGTCACCCATGCCGTCAAGCGGATTTTGCCTCCGGCCGGAATGTCTTTTGCGGGCACGTCGCAGATGAAATAGCCCCAGCTCCGTTCTGTTGGATTCACAATCACTTGCGGCTGAAGCTGTTGTCCATTGACGACGGCATTCGCATTGATCATTTGCGACGTCTGGTCGCCAAATTTTGTGAATTTGGGCCCGTTTGCGTCAAATTCCGTTCCATTGAAGATGTATTCACGAATGGTCTTGGCCTGCAATGTTCCCATACAAATAAGTACAATAGCAAATATTTGGCAATAGTTTCTTTTCATTTAATACTCATTCCATTTTATAATATTTTTTCCATCTGCATTCCGAATAAATCCACAGCCACGGCTGATGTTTTTATCGCGGCTTTCTGCAGGCGGGAAAACAATTCTATCAATCTTGTCGCCCCAATGGATTTCCACTCCAAGATAGTATCCATCATCAATTTTCTTAACAGTCGTCGGCAATGGGCCGTTGGCGTCACGCTGCGGCACGATAACCATCAGGAAGTTCGGATTTTTCAACCCTTTAACCGTATGGCTCAGTTTTGGATGGATACCGTTTCGGCTCGTCTCAAACCACGTGATTTCATTCTCACCATCTGGCGACGTCACGGGATAAACGGTAACTTGCGCGGCGGAGACATTGGCCGACTTGAAGTCGGCCAATAGCAACGGGTTAGCATCATCCAGACGGGCCTGTTCCGCCGTCAGAACGACGCTTCCTTCCGGCTTGTCATTCAAACCGACAGGCAGTTCCGTCGCAAACGGCATCATCATCATGCAGGCCAATTCTGTCTCCGGTTCACGATAGCGGAGCTCCACCGTCACTTTTTCGCCTTGCTTGAACGCATATTTTCGCGGCACGCCTTCGCCGCGATCGAACACAGGCGTCCAACTGAGCATCGGTGACTGGCTTGTATCCCAAGATGCGATCAAATCGCCATTTATGACGATGACAAAGCTATCCGATTTGCCTGGATCAACGCCGCCTGCCGCCGTCAACGCGCAAAACTTGTAATCGCCGTCCGCTGGAACGGTGAAATCAAAATACGCCTTGCCTTTCCGATAGTCCAAACGCGTCGTCAGAACTTTCGAATCCAGCCGCGCGGCGGCCAGTGTCCAACGTCCTTTCTCCTTGGTATCCAAGTGCATGTACCCTTGATAATGCCACTGCCATGTGAAATTGTGCAGTTCGTCATCGTTCTTGCGAATATCATCATAGATGACGAGATACGGCGGAATTTCGCCACCATCGCCACGAACATGGACGAACTGCCGTTCCGCGACGGCGATGTTGCGTCCCGTAGGCCGTTCAACCCACTGTGTAAAATTGGCATTCCATGCTTTCTTTGCATCCGCACGAATCCAGTCGAACTCTTTAGAATAATGGTATCCCGTGATTTCGCCACTGCTATTGTTATGCCAACGGCAAGGCTGCCCTTCGCCATCGACCAACACAACATTGTGTGCAAAACTACCGCCACTCTTCATCGCGAAGCCATCGTTGCCATAACCGCTGTCGATGAAAAAGTCCTGGCCATAACCATAATAAGTAAATGTTCCCTTATCGCCTTGATCATGGCCGGCCGCATGCGGTCCGGCCTCCACGGCGAGAAATAGACTGTTTTTATCATAACCAACGCGTGATGATACAAGACCACGCCCTCTGAACAGCAGTCCTTCCGGCAAAATCTTGCCTGGATCATCAATGGCGACGCAGTCTTCATGGAACAGCGTATAGGCCAAAGCGGAGGCTGGAGCAAGTTCCTTCACAGAATTCTCCCAATCCGTATGATTCCATGCCCAACCAATCAATGCAGCCATCGCGCCATAGCTCAGCGTCCGCTTTCCAGGAGCCTCCTGGAAATGCTGCAGATAATCCAATCCATGCGTCAAATCAACGGTGGGAGCAAGACATTCGCCTTCCTTAAACGGTTCCTTTCGAGCCAATTCCGCCAATCGACCACACGTATAACTGTAGACGGGGCAACCAGGCAGACGGCCATGCCCGCAGTCGGACAAATTGTTCCATAAGCCGCGATGCGGTAGCATTTCCGAAACAATCCACGGCGCGATGATGTGCCAGTTTGTTTCCGTAAACAAATCACCGCGCCCCATCTGCCGCAGGCATTCTGCGAACTCGACGCCTGCTCCGATGCCATATGACAGATAGCTCGGCCCTTCATGACCGCAACCATCGAAATCCAGCCCAAACGTCAGATAATCGCGCAGATGGCGGCGGAATTCGACGATCATGGCGGCTTCGGGCAGCCGTGTCTCGCCTTCCATCGCCAATAGCCCAAGCCCTGCGCAACTAACCAAGCCTGGATCCCAATTCCAAACGCGATGCAACGGATGGCGGCCCCAACTTTGCGTCCAACTCTTTTCGTAGATATCCGTCACAAGACCGATCAGCGTTCGCTTTACATCATGACGTTCCTCTGGCGTCAAAAATGCCCACAACCAATCATAACCAAAGGCCAACGCGCGGACATAAAATGTTCGCGTGTAATAGAATCCGAGACTCAACTGCGGCATATCGACGGTCAGTGAACGTGCCATGTTCACCAAGCCTTTCGCGGCCAAACGGCTGTACTGTTCGTCGCCCGTCAGCAGGCCGACGGCCGCCAACACTTCAATCGGCCGCACGGCGGGAACGAGCGCGCCTTCAAAACTGCCGCGTTTCTGATGTTCCGTCAGCCCTTCCTTCGCCTCGAACGACAGAATCTTGCCGAACGGATCATCCGCATTGAACGATTTCAGATATCCATTGGCATGCCGCAGAAGCGTTTCATAACCAGCCTGCGCATTGCCACCAGCCGTCGCTTTCGCTTGAATTTTCTTCAGAAAATCGCCGTGCAGAAGCAGCCGTGGATGGACGCCGCTCTGCGGCAACTGGTCTTCACGTATCAGCAGGCGGTCTAAATGCTGCCGCCCCATGCGTTTCTCCAAATCCGCCGCTTCATCCTTTCGCACCATACACAGCGAATCAAATTCTACAACTGTATCCAAATCCACCAAATTATTGATACTGATCTCAATGCGGTTATCCGATGACAGCAACGACGGCTTCAAGCCGCTCATGCGGGCGTTTCGTTCAGGCTTGAACGCCGAAAACGGCAGGTAGAATTCAATCCATTCGCCGCCGCTTTCATTGATTTCGCCGATCTCTTGCTTGTAGTATTCCTGATCTTCGCCTTTTTCATGCGGAATCAGAATATAGGTAAGCATACTGCCGAACTGACGGCTCCTATAACGGCCGTAGATGCCAGAAAATTCAGCATAATTTTCAACTTCCGGAAGGTTGTGTTGAAACCAGCCGAACTGGAAATCTTTCGCATGGATGGACACCGTCAGAACTCTCTTGTCTTCAGAGAGTACCGTCGCCACATTGACCTTATGCGGCCATTTTTCGACGCCATCCACATCGCCGAGCATCTCAGCACGCTGCGCCATAAGGCACGCCCCTGTCATCAATAAAGCCGTCAGCAATTTTTTCATGGTACTTTCCTTTTTAAAGGGACAAAAGCGACGAAAAGGTCAAAAGGGACGGCTCAGGATTGTTTTCCGCCCTATTTCTTCACGATTTTCACGGCGATGCTACGGGTGAACGACGGCAAGACCAATTCAATCACCTTGGCCTCTTTTGCAACTGTCAAATCACGTGTTTCCAATAACTTCCCGTTTCCCGTATGCCAGAATTCCATGGAATATTCGCCAGGCTCTGGAGCCATGACGACCATCTTCTTGCCATTCTGCTCCGCAGGCGTCAGATTCTCCATGTCAGAGAAGAAAAACGCCTTGTCGAAAATCCAATACATGAGACGGTCGTTTTTGCGCAACTCACTGGCTTGTAAGGACGTATTCGGCACGTCAAACGCCGTGCTCATCATGCCGCGGCGATCTTCCTTTTCGCCGAACAGGCGGATCGCGTCATAATAATTGTAAAGCTCTTTATCCTCTACGAGCGCGAACCACCAGTACATCGGCAAAATCGACATTTCGCTGAAGAAACCTGTCCACAGACCGACTTCGACCTGCTTCACAAGATTGCTCATGTTGTCCGCATAGGACGAACCGCCAAATTCCGTGATGACCAATGGCTTCTTCTTCGCTTTACCGAAATCGCGGCTACCGCGCAGGAGATTGATAAGCTGCGCCGTTCCACCGCCACTGTAATAGGCATCCGTCGTCAACAAATCCAGTTCGGGCACGGCGGAAATCGCCGCGTCAATACGGTGATAGCTCAGCATCCAATGCGTTGTGATTGGATGCTTGTAGATATCGATGTTTTTCAGATAGCCGCCCATTTCATGATGCCACGCCGCAATGTCGCCAGTCCGCTGATAGTATGAGATGTCTGGACCTGTTAAATCCACTTCTGTGAACAACTTCCAGAAGAGGACATTCGGGCTGGCGGACCATCTGGCGATCATGTAGTCCGCCAGATTCTTGAACAATTGCTTCGCTTCCGCATTGGAGAAATAGTCTTCGCAACGCTCCAAAAAGCCACCGAGCTCCTTGTTGAACGGATTCCGCTTCCATTCCGTGTCGTAGGACATACCGAATTTACCGTGGTTGTTGATGACGATGATCAACTTGATGCCGTTCTCCTCCGCGAGACGCAGGATGTAGTCGAGCATCCATGCACGGTATTGGTTGAATTGGCCGACGCCGTGGAAGCCGGGCGCGTCATTAATCCATTCCAACGCGAGCCACCATGAGCACATCCAGACTTCCGCCGTGTTGATGCCATGCTCGCGATATGTCTTGAACAATTTTTCATAGACGGACAGCCCTTGATCCTGCCACGGCGAATACGGCGCCACTTCAAAGTAGCGGTTGTCGAACGGACTGCGCACGTTCATGCCCAGCCCCCAATAGACCGTGCCATCGTCATAAGTAAAGTATTGATCGTTGTTTGGATCGCGATTGACGAAGCCATGGTAGTCTTCGAAAGGCGGTGTCGCATTGAATGTCAATTCAGGGATTTCTGCCTTTTTGTCATCGATTGTCAGGCGGATTTTGATTTTATGCTGTCCAGCCACGCGCGGGCAGTAGCGGATTTTGAAGCACGGCTCGCCGCAGGGCGTGAGGCATTTTGTCTTGTCCCATTCCTCGCGGTTGTAAAGGAAATCTTCATAGTAGAAACCATTGATACGTTCAACTCCCATGCCGTCTTCCTTCGCGTCCGGCCGCGTGATTTCTGCTTCGATTTTCGTCTTGGCAGGATTGTAAGGCTCCATCGGCCAAACGTTCAAACGGAAACTGAATTCAATGCGCCGCCCGACGTTCGGGGCCAACGGCGTATATTCGAAATCACGAACTTCCAACGTTTTAGGAGCGTCCAAAAACAGTAACCGCACATTCGTCAGAAAGATGTTTCCATCAAATTCCGCCTTCACACCCGTGTCCAATTCAAAACGGACGCCGTATTCCAGCAAGTTCTTCACTGTCAACGCGTTCCATGGACGGCGATGGCCGAAACACTCCCATGTTTTCACGGCATCTTCACCGCTGATCGGCACACGGAATCTGCTTATGGAACCGCTTTTCACCAACGAACTGACCGGACGGCGGACCTGCCGCCACAAATGGTCGTTGTCTTTCGTGAAAATCGCCGCCATCGTGCCTTCCGGCAGATTTTCCGGAAACTGGAAGCAGAACTCAAGATGCGTCGCCATGCGCCATGCCCCCAACGGGCCGGGTATCGGCGACACAAATTCGCCATCGCCCGGAAACTTCAACGGAAGTATCAGCGCCGCAGGGCATTCGCTCACATTTTCTGCATCTTCTTGACGGACGCTCAATTCGGACAGTTCGAACTCCTTGCCGCCGTTTTTCCAGACACGGCGATGCCATGTTCCGGCGCCTTGTGTGAAATCCACCAAGAAAACGCCGCTCTCCTGAGCCCAGACGGCCGCCATCGAGACGATCACCGCCAGAAGATAGATGAATCTTTTCATAAATATCCTGAAAAAATAAAACAACGGGAGGGTCCCGCTCCTGCGGGACCGGTCCCGCAGGAGCGGGACCCTCCCAATATATTTTTGAAAACGAATCAGGCAATGTACGTATTGGCAGTTGTGCTGCCGCCGTGGCCAGTCCAATTCGTATGGAAGAATTCGCCGCGCGGCTTATCGACGCGTTCGTACGTATGGGCGCCGAAATAGTCACGCTGGGCCTGTAGCAGATTCTGCGGCAGACGTGCGTTGCGATAGCCGTCGAAATAGCTCAGAGCAGCGGTGATACAGGGCATCGGCACGCCAGTCTGGATGGCGGCGACGGCGACGCGGCGCCATGCGGCCTGCGAATCATCCATGACGGCTTTGAAGAACGGATCAAGCAGCAAGTTCTTGAGTTCAGGATCTTTATCAAAGGCTTCCTTGATCTTGCCGAGGAAGCGTGAACGGATGATGCAGCCACCGCGCCACATCAGTGCGATGCCGCCGTAGTTCAGCTTCCAGCCGTATTCCTTCGCGGCGGCCATCATCAGCTGGTAGCCCTGCGCGTAGGAGACGATCTTTGCGGCGTACAGTGCTTTGCGCAGATCCGCGACCAGCTGCTTCTTGTCGCCCGTAAACGGAACGACATCGCCTTTCAACACGCCACTGGCCGTGACGCGCTCTTCTTTGATGGCGGACAAACAGCGTGCGAACACCGCTTCGCCGATCAGCGTCAGCGGCATGCCCGCATCCAACGCCGCGATGGCTGTCCATTTGCCTGTGCCCTTCTGGCCAGCCGTATCAAGAATCAAATCGACGACCGCGTTGCCTTCGGCATCCTTGTAACCAAGAATATCCCGCGTGATTTCAATAAGATAGGAATTCAGTTCGCCTTCGTTCCATTCCGCGAAGACATCGTGCATCTCTTGATTCGTGAAGCCGATGGACTTCATCATGTGGTACGTCTCGCAGATCAACTGCATGTCGCCGTATTCGATGCCGTTGTGGACCATCTTGACGAAATGGCCTGCGCCGTTTTCGCCGACCCAGTCGCAGCACGGCTCGCCTTTGTCCGTATGCGCACAAATCTTCTGGAAGATATCCTTCACGAGCGGCCATGCGGCGGGGCTGCCGCCAGGCATCATGCTCGGACCGATCAACGCGCCTTCCTCACCGCCGGAAACGCCTGTTCCAATATACAAAAGTCCTTTGGATTCAAGATATTGCGTACGGCGAGTCGTGTCCGGGAAATGGCTGTTGCCGCCATCGATGATAATGTCGCCCGGCTCCATTTCAGGAATCAAAAGTTCGATGAAATCATCGACTGGCTGACCAGCCTTCACCATCAGCATGACCTTGTGCGGCCGCTTCAGATTGGCAATCAATTCTTTGATGCTATGCGCGCCGATGATATTTTTCCCCTTGCCACGGCCATTCACGAAGTCATCGACTTTGCTCACCGTACGGTTGAAGCAAGCGACGGTGAATCCCTTGCTCTCCATGTTCAGAATCAGATTTTCACCCATGACGGCAAGACCGATCAGACCGATGTCAGCTTGTTGCATTGTTGGCTCCTTGTTTTATTGTTTCTTTACATTATTGAAAAAATGTTTTATAATATAAGCTACTATTGGAAAAATCTAGAAATCTAGATGGCGGATTATTACTGCGTTCGCAGCCGCGGGTCTAGTGCGTCTCGCACGGCATCGCCAAAGATGTTGGCGGGCAGAACGAGTCCGAGCATGAAGACGAATGCGGAACATAGTTTCCACCAGATGATCGGATCACGCGTCAGTTCCGTCCGCGCGTCGTTGATCATCGAGCCCCATGACACCGTGTCCGCTCCGACGCCGATGCCAAGATACGTCAACACGGCTTCTGCTAGAACGCCACTGGAGAATCGCAGAACTGCCGTAATGAGAACAAGATGCATGACATTCGGGATGATATGACGCAGCAAAATCCGCCATGTTGACGTTCCCATCGCAACGGAAGCCTGTACGAATTCCGCTTCACGAAGCCGTAGCGTTTCGCCGCGAAGCAAACGGTAAAGCCCTGTCCATGAGGCGATTCCCATCGCAACACATAGCTGCGGCAGCCCCGTGCCGAAAATCAGCATGAACGCAGCGATGAACAGCACCGTCGGAACGGAGCTAAACACCGTGCAGACATACTGTAACGCATCATCGACGAAGCCGCCCATATAGCCGGAAATGACGCCGCTGAACAGCGCAAACGGCACCGCCAGAAGCGTCGTCAAAATACCGATGACCATGCCTGTGCGGATGCTTTTCAACGCCTGAACGAACACGTCCATGCCGATACGGTCCGTCCCAAGCCAGTGCTGTCCAGGATATTTCAACTTCGGTTGGACGCGATGGACACCCGTCTCATCCGTCGCCGTTTCATACATAAATGACACATCAGACATCGGCGCGGAATACGTCTTTTCCTTCTTCTCCGACAACGGTTTAAGCAGATAATCCAACGCAGACGCGCCACGGTCGTAAACGATCGCTCCCGTGTCTGGATTACGGCGGATTTCACCGTTTTCATCCTTCAACGCAAGCCGCCAGCCGACGCTGTCCGCCAACGCGATGACCACATACAGACACAGCACGAAGAAGCAGATGACGGCGCCACGGCGCTGCCGCACTTCGCGATACGCCAGCCGCCAGTATTCGCGACGGCTCAACCGCCATCCTATCAACGTCAGAACTGCAAGCAGCAGAACCACTAGCAAATTCTGAAACCACCAGCTATTCCATATTTCCTTAATCATATTCAAATCCTAAACATTAGTGTCCATTCGTGCTCATTCGCGGTTCACCCAAGGCGTATTCTCGGATCGACGATAGAGTAGCAGATATCCGCCAACAGCAGACCGATGATGTACAGCACGGAACCGAGAAATACCATCGCGCGAACGATGGCGAAATCCTGCGCTCCCAACGCCGTGATTGTGTAACCACCCAGTCCAGGAATACTGAAGAAGTTCTCCAGCAACATGTTACCCATCATCAACGTCAGCAATTGCAACGGCACGTTCGTCAGAATCGGAATCATCGCATTCTTCAAAACATGCAGGAAAAGAATCTGCGATTCGGCCAGTCCTTTGGCACGCGCCGTCCGAACGTAATCGCGGTTGATTTCTTCCAAAAACAACGTTCTATACAAACGGACGCCACCGCCGATGCCGCTGACTGTTCCGACTAAAATCGGTAATACGAGGAACTTCCACATATCCGCACCTTGCAAGAAGCCTGAAACTGGCGTCCACCGCAACAGTTTCGCGAAGAAATACTGTCCCGCGATGATGTAGATCAAGCCAGAAATCGACATCAAGGCGACGCATAGAAATTGCGTCACCATGTCCGAAACGCTCCCGCGTTTCGTCGCCACGATCATCGCCAAGATGATGTTTATCAACAACGTAGCCAAAAAGATCGGCGTCGAGACGCACAGCGACGGCAATGCGCGGCGGCGGATTTCGCCGCCGATGGATTCCTGCGTCATGTCCGAATGGCCGAAATTGCCCCACAGCATCGCAAGGCTCTTGCGGAAGAAAATCGTCTTCGTAAGACATTGCACGCCATTGGCTTCACCATTCCAGAACAACGGCACTTCATAGCCGTGAGCCTCCTTCCATCGCTCCACCTGCAATGGATCCATGTTCTTCTCGCCCAACGCTTGGCGAGCCATGTCGTCAGGCGTGTTCACCATGAAGAACAACACGAAAACGAGTACGTTCACGCCGAGCAGCGTCGGCACCACGTAAAGCAATCGTCTGATGATATATGCAAGCATAAGTCCTTACCCCTCAATCCTTTTTCCGCCAGATCAACAGCAACCCGCCTAGATACACAATCAAAATACCGACGTAGCCCGGCCACAGAATCGGCTGGTTGTATTTGCGACGGAACGCGTTACGCGCGTCGGCATCGATCCGCAAGCATTTTTTGAACGTCTTGGACATGTGGTGCGGCTTGTAGTTTTTCAGCCAGCCATGCGTCAAGACAAGACTCTTCGGATGATAGCCCCAACAGCACGGCGCATCTTCCTGAAGGATGCGTAACGCCTTCTTTATCAACTCCATGCGTTCGGGGCCGTTGTTCATCGTCTCCAACTGATGGAATACTTTGTCAAACTCTTCCGACGCATAATTTGTCTTGTTCGAACCGCCGCCTTGGCTTGCCGCGGCACTGTTTTCACTCGCGAAAAGGAACAGGAAATTTTCGGGATCGGGATAGTCCGCTACCCAGCCAGAGAACAACAGCTGCCAATCGCCTTTATTCACTTTGTCGCGGAAGCGGTTCAAATCGGTAAGCCGTTCTTCCAGAACGATTCCCAACTTCGACATCTTCTCACGCATCCACAAAAAGCCTGTCTTTGATTGCGAGCTTGAACCAGATGCGTCATAATGCAAAACGAGCGGCTTGCCGTCCGGCCCAACACCGTTCGGATAGCCCGCCTCTACCATCAACTGTTTTGCACGCTCCACGTCCAGACGGACAATTTTCTGCGTCTCTTCGTCCCAACGACATGTGAACGGATTGACGCCTTCCTTTCCTTCTTGGCAACCGTAAATGCCTGGTGCCAAGATACTTTGGCTCATGACGCCGCGTCCATTCATGAAGATGTCGATGTACTCTTGATAATCCAAAACAATGGAAATGGCCTGCCGTAGCTTTTTCTGCTTCGGATCCATGCCACCGATGACAGGATCTAACATATTGAATCCCAAATAGAAAGACGTCGCACTCACGGAGCTGATCATCTGCATGCCTTTCTCCGCCATTTCCGGCGAAAGGCCCATGTCGCCGTTCGTCTCCATGTTCACGGCGGCATCGTACATGTCCGACGGAATACCGCTTGTGTCATAATAGCCTTGCAGAAATTTGATCCAAACTGGAATCGATTCGCGTTCAAACTGGAAGCGTATCTGCTTGATAAACGGCATCTTCTGGCCTGCATCCGCCATCAGCCCCGCCGCCTTATCCTCTTCTGACGCATCCCATTGGTAGGGATCGTCGCGGAAATTCGGATTCGCCTTCAGCGTCAGGAAGTCGCGCAGATTGCAGTCCGTCATCATGTACGGTCCCGTGCCGAGCGGCCAATTCTTGAATGCGAAACCTGCATCGACAATGGCGGGTTCCGCGAAAAACTCCAACGCCTCATATGGCACGGGCGAGAAGAAATGCAGCGCCATCCAATACAACGCCTGCGGGTATTTGCGCGGCATGATGATCTTAAATGTATTGTCATCAATGACTTCCACGCCAGTCAATGCGATTTTGCGATAATCCGGCAGGACGGTGTAGCGCTCTGGATTCAGGCCGTGTTTCTGCTGTTCCTCCTCCAAACGAGCGACTTCCGCTTTAATGGCCGTCGAACATTCATCCATGCCAGTAATGAAGGAAAGGAATGTGCTGTAGATCGGCGATGACAGACGTGTATCGCACAACCGCGTCAATGCGACTTTGAAATCATCCGCCCTCATGATACGTGTGTCTTGCTTCGGAAACGCCGCAATGGATTTGATTCCAGCGATTTCCGATGCCTTCACGCCTTTGTATGACGGTGTTCCGTCCGCCTCTTTCGCAAAGCACGGATGCGGCTGGTATTTCACGCCTTCTTTCAGATGGATGACGTATTCAACGCGCGCCACGTCCGCCGACGGCGGATCGCCCGCCAGAACGGAACCGTCTTTACCATAATATACAGGCTTCGGCACTTCCGTCGCGAGCATCGGAGCGAGTTCGTATGGACGCTTCAGATAGTCGTAGCAGAACGGCATTTCGACGATGCTGTCCAGCAGTTCGCCTTCATGGACATAGTACGAGACCGCCGGATCGAAGGTCTTGAACTCGCTGCTGAAGCTTGTGAAATACGTGTCGTCCGCCGAAATGGAGGTTGGCCACGGATTGTTCGTGCAGCTCCGCAAAAGAAGGCACAGCGCCGCCATCAGCACCGTTACTGCTATTGTCCAACTGATTTTTACGTGATTCATTGCTTTTGAAATTTACTGTATTTTCTAGAGTTTCTAGAGCTTCTAGAATTATTAAGCTTTAAGCCGTAATGTTTTAATCTCAAACGGACGGAACGCCAAATCGACCTCTGCTCCGCAGCAGTCGCAATCGCCTTCGGTGAACGGGACTTCCACGCCGTTTTCTTCCAACATATTTGTTTCCAAAATCTTGGAGAACGGCAAGCTCAGATGGAGCACGCAGTCGGTCTGTTCATGGTTCGATTCGTACAGGCGGAGGATCAAATCACCTGAACCGTCTTCCGCAGGCTTTAGGCATTCGAGAATGATGTTCGCCTTGTCGCAGCGCAACAGACTCAAATCACCGCCGCCATTGCCAAACGCCATCTGCACGGGATAGTTCAGCTCATAACCGAGTGTGACCGCCAGATTCACGTAGTTCGGCTCGTCCTCCGGCTCCCAAATCGTGAATGCGTAGGTGAAATGATGAACGCCTTTGTCCGCCCAATGGTCGGGAGCCAACGGCGACCGCAACAGCGTGAGATTCATGCTGTTGCCTTCCACGTTCACGCCGTATTTGCAGTCATTTACAATAGCCGCGCCACGCTGTCCGCCTTCGACGAGTGCTGTCCATTTCTGGTTGCAGACTTCAAAGCGGTTCGCGTCGTAGGGCCGCGTCGCATGCGTCGGCCGCGACACATGGCCGAACTGAATTTCATGGAGTGCGTCTTCCGAATGGACGTTCACGGGGAAGTTCACTTTCAACATCTTGTGGTTTTCACGCCAATCAACTGTCGTCCGGAACTCAAGATGCGCAGCACTAGCCGCCAACACAATGTCTTGCGTAAACAGAGAATCATGGATCTTCCGAGTCACGCGAATCATGCCAAAGACAGGACCTTGCGACACGACTTCTACCGTCGCTTTCTGCTCGATTTCAAACGGCGTCAGCTTGTACATACTGTCGATATCCCACGCTTCATACGCACCGGGCACATCTTTGTACATCCGCAGGCTGTTGCCTGGAGCCGCCATGAAATTCTGCGCGGATTCGCAGTCACGCGCACTGATCAACTCACCTAAGTTGTTGAAACGAAACTCGACAACGCCATTGTCCAGCTTCGTTTTCGTCGCTTTCACGCCGTCGCCGCGCTCGCCGAAATACGGCTTCGCTTCTGTCAGCGTCGTCCAACCGCAAGCAGGCAGATAGACTTCCGCATATGTCTTGCCATCAAGCACTTGGACGGGAATCATTTCATCGTTCGAATCCTTCGCGCCTTTGAACGGCAGTTCGACAATCGCCCAGCGATCAAATGACAGCGAGTTGAAATATGTCACTTTCTTCTTGCTTGGCGAAACCAACGATTTGACGGCCTCCGCCGTCAAACTATTCGCTTCCTGCTGGATACCATCATACAGTTTTTCCGCCGCCTGATAAACTTCATGGATGGAGGAGCCTGGAATGATATCATGGAACTGGTTCAGTAGCACGCCTTTCCACATGCGGTCAGCCGCGTCGGCAGGATATTTCACATTCTTGATAGCCTGAGCGACACCGCCCCAGAATTCCAATTCGTGCAATGCGACTTCGCTCTTGCGATTGCCGCGCTTTGTCTTCGCCTGCGTCGTGTAAGTTCCGCGATGGCACTGATAATAAAGTTCGCCAACCCATGTCGGCAGTGCGGCCTTCTCGTCGATGTCTTGGAAATACTCCTTCGGTTCGACGATGCGCGTCCGCGGCAGCCCTTCCAAATCCGCCTCACGGCGCAGAAATTCCAGATGGTTACGCGTCGGTCCACCGCCGCCATCGCCATAGCCGAACGGCACGAGACGACCGCTGTGGATGGAATCCTTCTGGACGCGTTCACGCCAACGGGCGAAAATCGCGCTCGGGAATGTCTGCGAATTGTAGTCGTTATGCAGATAGGAGAGCATCTTCGTGCCGTCGATGCCCTGCCACCAGAAGATATTGTACGGGAACGGATCGGCGCCATTGTACGTCCAGAAGATCTTCTGCGTGCTGAACCATTTGATGCCACAGCCTTTCATGATCTGCGGGACGGCACCGCTGTAGCCGAAAACGTCCGGCAACCACATGATTTCCGTATCGACGCCGAACTCTTTCTTGAAGAAGTCTTTACCTTTTTGGAACTGGCGAATCAACGATTCACCGCCGGAAATATTCGTGTCCGCCTCCACCCACATGGAGCCCTCCACCAACCACTGGCCGCGTTTGACGGCTTTCTTAATCCGTTCATACAGTTCAGGATAAAGCGTTTTCACACGGTCGTACAGATAGGCCTGACTCTGCAGGAATTTGTATTCTGGATACTCCTCTATCAACGCCAACTGATTGGAGAACGTGCGGACGCATTTGCGTTCCGTCTCTTCCAACGTCCACAACCATGCGACATCAATGTGCGAATGGCCGAAGCAACTCATCATCGGCGATGTGCTGCCGTTGTGGCAAGCCAAAACTTTTCCAAGAATCTGACGGCCCTTCTGGATGGTCTTATCCCGTTCGGCTTCAGAAAGTTCCAAATCGACGACCAGCGTCATGTTCTTCAATGCGTCGTCGATCATCGCCACGCGGAGCGACTCCTTGTCCGCCATGCCGTCACGCAATTGCATAAGGCATTCCATATCGAGCCACAACTGGTAAATGGCTTCGTTCCAAATGCCGAACGTGCTCCGTCCAAGACGCTGCTGCGCATTGACATGCGGTGCCGCATCAAACCATTCCGGCCGCGGTCCGCCGCCCGATGTACGCGGATTGCCACCAAACGTTTCCGCCAGAATCTCAAACGTCTCGCCGCCTTTCGCCTTCGCTGCCAACAGCAGTTCGCGACCGCTGTTGTCACGAGCGCCGCGCGAAACGCCATTCACCCAAATGGCCGATTCCATGCCGCCGGGCTCCAATTTCAGCACAACTCGCTTTCCTTTCGCACTTTGCGGCACTTTCACCGTTCCCTTGAACCAGCCCAACTGCCATTCCGTCCCCCAAACGTCGCCTGGCTTCACTTTTTTGAAAGAGCGCTTCTTCGCATCGCCAGGAAGCATGTTGTCGTCCGTCACAAAGCACGACAGCTCCACTTCGCCAAGCTCGCTGTAGAAAAGCCGCGTCAACGCGTTTCGCCAGTTTTCCACTCTTCGACGCCATTCTGGATTCAAGGTCATTGATTCGTCTCCTGTGTATTATTATTAATGTATAGACTTTTATTAATGGTTCATCGGTTGGATGGCCAGTGAAACACACTGCCGCCCCACTTACTAACATACTGCAATTTTACGCAAATGAAAAGCCCTTTTTGCTTTTTTTACGGCATCCGTTTTCAATTTTTCCACTTTCAGCGTATATTGTTTCATTGTCTCATTTCCATTCAACCATTCTTCAACAGAGGCTTTCACCATGAGATCAAAGCAACAACTCATCAAAGATGTTCTGGCGGCCATAGACGCCAATCGTGACAAAATCATCAACATCGGCACAACCGTCTGGAAGAATCCGGAGCCCGGTTACAAGGAGTTCAAGACATCCGAACTCGCCGCCAAAACGTTGACGGAAATCGGCCTCCCGCCGAAACGCAATCTTTCCATCACTGGCATGCGCGCAGATTTGAACGGCGCCAAGCCCGGCCCAGCCCTCGCCATCTGCGGCGAAATGGACTCGCTCATCATTCCGACGCATCCCGAATGTGATCCCGCCACGGGTGCCGCCCACGCATGCGGCCATAACTCCCACATCGCCTCCATGCTCGGCGCCGCCATAGGTCTTACTCAAGCCAACGCCAAAAACGACATCTCCGGCAAGATCGCCTTCATTCCCTGCCCGGCGGAAGAATGCATTGAAATCGAATGGCGAAACAAGCTTATTAAAGAAGGTAAAATCAAGGCGTTAGGCGGTAAAGCATCGCTGATTCTGGAAGGTGTTTTCGACGACATCGACATGTCCATCATGAACCATTTGAGCGGCGGTGGATATGGCGCGACGGATCACAACGGCTTCTGCATGAAAGTCGTCACGTTCCACGGCAAAAGCGCCCACGCGGCCGGCGGCCCGCAGCATTCCATCAACGCCCTCAGCGCCGCCAATCTCGCGCTCCACGCCCTCGCTCTCCTCCGCGAAACCTATTCCGGCGACCGCTTCATCCGCTCCCACGGCATTCTTACACATGGCGGCGAATCCGTCAACATCATTCCGGACAGCGTCACCATCGAATACCAACTCAGAGCGGAAAAATTGGACAAAATCCGCGTCCTTTCGGACAAATTCGATCAATGCATGCGTGGTTGCGCCATGGCCATTGGATGTACCGTTGATATCACAACCACAGCGGGTTACATGCCGTTGGACAACGATGACGAACTCTGCAATTGCTTCGCGGATGCCGTCGTCATCGCCGATCCCGCCGCCACACGTCCCGTCTGCAAGAACGGTTTCTCCATGGGCTCCACGGACATGGGCGACCTCTCCGTCATCATGCCCGCCGTCCACGGATACTGCCCTGGCGCCGCAGGAACGGGCCATGGAACGGACTACAAGATCGTCGATCCCGAACATGCCTATATCGTCAATTCTAAGATTCTCGCCATCATGGCGATAGACCTCCTCTACGGCGATGCTGAACGCGGCCGCAAAATCGCCGCCACAAAGGGAGCCCACAAATCCATTGATGAATACCGTGAAATCATGGATTCTTTCACCAATTTCTCCACGACAAGACAGCAGTAACACGGCATCCCTTCAAAAATTGAAAAAATGCTATTTCCTCCCCCCTTTTTATTTGAATATAAGGGGGGGGGCATTATTTTATTATCAATAACATTTTCAAGGCCCTAACCCCCTTTTTTATGAAACCCCCTCCCATCCACCTTTAAACTTATAGGAGTGCGCATTGAACGATGAAGGAAATTCTGCGCTTTGAGAATATTACGAAACGCTACGGCCAGAATACCGTGCTCGACAATGTGTCACTTTCCATAAATGAAGGCGAAGTGTTTTCCCTTTTGGGGCCCAGCGG
>JAEEGF010536931.1_pt1 | contig 22288 bp, 22 predicted proteins | sample 9134171 | NCBI WGS metagenome assembly JAEEGF01 (sample SAMN16246542, study PRJNA631951) | gut metagenome | biome: gut microbiome; feature: rumen; material: AP-attached | host: Bos | place: Iran: Karaj | collected 2018-10 | reverse complement strand
CGATATGATGTCGATCAACCTGCTTCTGGAAAACGAAACCGATCCGGTCGTCTGGCGCGGACCGATCATTGCGGGAACCGTCAAGCAGTTCTGGACCGACGTGATCTGGAAGGACGTCGATATCATGTTCATCGACATGCCTCCGGGAACGGGCGACGTGCCGCTGACCGTGTTCCAGTCCCTGCCGATCGACGGCGTTGTCGTCGTCACCTCGCCGCAGGAGCTGGTCGGCATGGTCGTGCAGAAGGCGGTCAACATGGCGAACATGATGAACATCCCCGTGCTCGGCGTCGTCGAAAACTACAGCTATTTCGAGTGCCCCGACTGCGGAAAGCGCCATAATCTCTTCGGCGACAGCCACATCGATACGATCGCGAAGGAAAACGGCGTGGAAACCGTCTGCCGCATCCCAATCAACCCGAAGCTTGCCGCCGCGTGCGACGCAGGTCTCATCGAGCTTTATGAGGGCGATTGGCTGGACGAACTGACAAGGAAGATCGAATCGTTATGACACACGAAGAAAAGGCATTACAGGCGTTCTCGGACGGTGCAAACTGCGCGCAGGCGATCCTGCTTGCGTTCAGAGACGATCTCGGCATGGATGAAAAGACCGCCGCGCGTCTCGCCTCCTCTTTCGGCGGCGGCATCGGACGGCTGCGCGAGGTTTGCGGCGCGGTATCCGGCATGATGATGGTCTACGGACTTCTGAAGGGGTACGACGATATCAAAGACCCCGCAGTAAAGAAAGCGCATTACGCAAACGTACAGGCGCTTGCCGCTTCCTTCCGGGAGGAAAACGGTTCGATCATCTGCCGCGAACTGCTGTCGCTTCCCAAGAACGAGCAAAGCGATCCGACCCCCACCCCGCGCGATGCGAAGTTCTATCATTCGCGTCCGTGTGCGGCTTTTGTCGCATCCGCCGCGCGGATTCTGGACGAAGCGCTGAAAAACTGATTCGAAGATAAAGCCCCGTCGAATGATCGACGGGGCTTTTTTATGTTGTGTTACGGATTTACCACGTTCTTCGGCGTCCCGTTCAGAAACGCCTCAATATTGGAGACGGTGCAGTCCATAATCCGCTGTCTCGCCTCCTTCGGCGCCCACGAAATATGCGGCGTGATGATGCAGTTCTTTGCCTTCAAAAGCGGATTGTCCTTTTTGATCGGTTCAGTCGATACGACATCCAGCCCTGCACCCGCGATCTTGCCCGCATTCAATGCGTCCGCCACATCCTGCTCGTTGATCAGCTGACCCCTTGCGTTGTTGATCAGAATGACGCCGTCTTTCATCTTTGCGATGGTCTCGCGATTGATCATTCCGAAATTCTCCTGCGTCAGGTTGCAGTGCAGACTGACCACGTCGGCACGCGCGAAGAGTTCGTCAAGCGCAACGTATTCTCCGATCTCCTTCCCCGTCTCGTTCGGGAACAGATCGTATGCCAGGACTTTCATGCCGAGCGCTTTTGCGATCCTCCCCTCTGCCTGACCGATCCGTCCGAATCCGATGATACCCATCGTTTTGCCGTCCAACTCAATGAGCGGATACTTCCAATAGCACCAGTCGATCGAATCCGCCCATTCACCTGCATGCACGGAAGCATCATGCGCGCCGATATGATGACACACCTCGAGCAGCAAAGCGATCGAATACTGGCTGACCGCCGCCGTTCCGTATGCGGGCACATTCACAACCGCGATCCTTTTTTCCTTCGCGTATGCGCAATCGACCACGTTAAATCCGGTCGCAAGCACGGCGATCAGCTTGATCCCGGGGCATCGATCCATGGTATTCTTTGTAATCGGCGTCTTATTGACAACGACGATCTCTGCGTCTCCGATGCGTTTTGCAATCAGATCCGAATCCTGATAGGACGTTCGGTCATAAACCTCGAGCTCGCCTAACGCTTTAAGCGCGTCCCAGCAAAGATCTCCCGGGTTTTCCGTAAACCCGTCCAGCACGACGATTCTTCTGCTCATACAATCTTCCTTTCCGGGTCCGAAAAGCATTGACCCGTCTGTAATTCCATTCTATTTGTTGTTGATCATCATGTCAATGATCTCTTCATTCGTCTGTTTCATACCCACTCTGCCGAGCCGTCCGATATTGGCAATCGTTTTTTCCACATCCGAGCAAACCAGTCCGTCGCCGCTTTTGAACTCCTGTCCGCATTTCCACATGCTGTTCGCCAGAAGCGCGGAATCCAGCGCGACCGCGATCTTGGCGGCGCAGGATGCTTTCGCCCCGTCGCAGACGATGCCGGAGGAAATGGCCAGCGCATTGGAGATCGTGTGAATATACTCCTCATAATCCCCGCCCTCCAGATAGGAGATCGCCGCGCTTGCGCCGACCGCCGCGCTCACCGCGCCGCAATAGGCGGATAACGTCCCGATCCCGCTTTTTTCATGAATCGCCACAAGATTCGAAAGGACAAGCGCTCTGAGCAGTTGCTCGTGCGGAACATGCAGCGCGTGCGCGTACTCCACAACCGGAACGGAACAGGTGATCCCCTGATTGCCGCTGCCGGAGTTGATGATTACCGGCAGTTCGCATCCGTTCATGCGCGCATCCGATCCTGCTGCCGCTTTCGCTCTTGCCCGAACCCCGACCGCTTCGGCGTCGCCCGTGGTCAGCAGAACCTTTCCGATGTTTGCGCCGTAATTGCCGCGCAGCCCCTCCTCGGCGATCGCGCAATTATACGCAATCTGCCGTTCCAAAAGATCGCGCACGTCCCTCGTATCCACGGATGTCGCAAAGTCCCAGATATCCTTTAGATTGAGGATTTCGTTTTCTTCGGCATTCGCGATCTCCCCCTCGTCCCTGCAGAATCGAACTTCCCCGTTTTTCTCGATGAGAACGATATTGGTGTGATGATCGCAGATTCGGACCTTTGCGCTGTCGCTTCCTGCATACACCGTTACAGTGATATCAAAGACATGCCCTGTTTCGACATGCTTCACGATGATCGGCGTCTCTTCCGCATACGCGCGGATTTTCTTCAGGTCCGCATCATCGACCTCGGAAAGCACCTCCAGTTTTTTCTCCGCCCTGCCCGCGATGATTCCCGCCGCAGCCGCCGCTTCGATCCCCTTCATGTGCCCGGTGTTCGGCACAATAACGCTCTTAACGTTTTTAATGATGCTGCCGCAGATCTCCAGCGATACCCGCTCCGGCAGTCTTCCGAGCGTTTCCCGCGCAACAGCGGCGGCGTACGCAAGCGCAATGGGCTCCGTACAGCCCATCGCCGGAATCAGTTCTTCTTTCAGGATCTCGATAAATCTGTTATATTTCTCGCAGTTTCTGTCCATGTTTCCCTCTTCTCCGATCCGTCCTTATCCTTCCAGATACGGTATCAGTTCTTCCGGGTTCAGCGGTTTCAACTGCTCCGGAACAAACAGACCGTCCTTTCGGATCAGAACGTCGTCAAACCAGATTTCTCCGCCTCCGTCCTCCGCCGCATGAGACTGTACGATATCCCAATGGATCGCGGACGGATTGATTTCGCTGTTGCCCGGCGTGAAATGGATCGTTTTGCACCGCTTCTCGTCAAAAATCGTATCCAGCGTCGTTCTGGTGAGAAACGGATTGAATCCCATGGCAAACTCGCCGATGCGTCTGGCGTTGGGGTCGGTATCCAGAATCCTGTTCATCTTTTCCGTGTCGCTGGAGGAAGCATCCACGATCAGACCGTCCTTCAGCACAAGCCGGATATCCCGGAAAACCGTGCCCTGTATTTCCGACGGGACGTTGTATGTGATATAGCCGTTTGCGCTGTCCGTGACCACCGGCATGCCCGTTTCCCCGCACGGCACGTTCCTCTGTCCGCAGCGCGGCACCGGGTTGCACAGTCCGCGAATGGAAAACCGAATATCGGTGCCCGGCGCAACGATGTGTACCCGATCCGTTTGGGCGGCGAGTTCGGCAAGCGGTTTCACACGCTCGCACAGTTTTCGATAATCCAGATTGCATGCTTTGAAATAATAATCCTCGAACGCCTCCGTGCTCATCCCCGCCTGCTGCGCCATTGAGGCGTTCGGATACATCAGGACGCACCACTTCGTATGCGGAATACGGATCCCGAAATGCAGTCTGCCGTAATAGTGATTGTAGAGCGCCATCCTTTCCGGATCGATCCCCGAAAACTCGCAGCGGTTCTGCTTCTTCCGTACGACGATATAGGCATCCATCTCCTGCATACGCATGGACTCGTAGCGGAGCCAGCGTTCCATGTATTCGTCGGTCGCGTGCTCCATGATCAGCCGGTTCATGGCCATCGACTGGTGCGTAATATACGGAAGCCCGCCCGCGCGGTATGCAGCTTCGACAAGGGCGCATCCCAGATCGTCCGCACCCTCCCATACGTCAATCAGGACCTTTTCTCCCTTCTTGAGCGATACTGAGTACGAAATTACCTGTTCGGCAAGTTTATAAAAGCGCTGATCTGTCATTGAACGTTCCTCCCTTTGCAAGCAATGCAGAGACTGCTGCGTCTCTGCATTGCTCTTTTGGTCAACAATCCCGCTTTACTGTCTGGATTCCATCTGTTCTTTCAGAATTAGGACGCGTCTTCTGATCTCGTCGACGTCTTCCTTGGGCAGAACGACTTCGGCGGCGTGGATATCCGCCTCGATCTGACTCGGCTTGTGCGCGCCGCAGATGACGTTGATGAAATCGCCCTGGGCCAGAAGCCATGCGACGGCAAGGTCCGTAAGCGAGCAGTTGTTCTTATCGCAGATATCCTGAAGCCCATCCACAAAGTCGATGGCGAGAGGCATATTCTGGGGTTTCCACCACAGCAGAGCATTGCGCGCATCGGCGGGATCCAGCTTGTAATCCTTGCGTACTTTCCCGGTCAGGATGCCGCGCTCCAACGGCGAATACGCATGGAACGACATGCCGTACTCGCGGCAGAGCGGCAGCAGGTTCGTCTCGACGAACTCCCATTCCAAAATGTTGTACTTCCGCTGCAGAATATCGATCTCACATCCCGCCGCAAGATATTCCTTCACGTTTTCCGGTTTGGCGTTGGACATACCGATCGCGCGGATATGTCCCTCCTGCTTGAGCCGCATCAACGCCTCCACCGTCTCTTCAACCGGCGTGAGGAAGGGCGCTCTTGCGGGATTGTGCGGATAATACACGTCAATATAGTCGGTTCCGAGACGTTTCAGACTGCGCAGGAACTCTTCTCGAATGACGGGCGCGGTGACGTTGATATAGATGCTTTCGCCGCCCTTGTCGTTCCAGTAAGTGCCTTCCCGCTTATCCCAGATCATACCGAACTTGGTCGAAATAACAACCTGTTCCCGGCGTCCCCTGATTGCCTTTCCGATGATTTCCTCGCTGTGTCCGAAGCCGTAAAGAGGAGCCGTATCAATCATATTTACACCGTGATCCAGCCCGTACTGGATCGCGCGTATGGATTCCTCATCGTCTGTGCCGTTCCACCAGGCGCCTCCGCCGATAGACAGTCCGCCGAACGAAATCACCGAAACGTCAATGCCGGAATGACCGATCGTCATGTGTCTCATGGGTGTTTCCTCCTTCCGATCTTTTTTCCGGATGCTCAGTATAAACCGTTATCCAAATGCATCACGCCGTTCACGCCTGCGTCGCTTCCGTGATGATGTTTGATGATCACGCAGGCCCTTGCGTTCGGAACGCGATCGGAGAAGAGCTGCTTGACGACGGCGTCGAGGTCCTTGATCAATCCGCGCTTCTGATCCTCGGTCTGATAGTTCGGCGCGTAGAAGTGAAAATATATGCATCCCGATGCATTGCCGTATTGATTCTCCGGCGGAATTTCAACAAGCATCAGGGATTTCTTTTTGAACACCTTGGATATCGCTGCGTCGGCAAGCTCGAAAAACGGTTTCTTCTCTTCAGGTTTGATCTGAATGTTCGAATGAATGATGATGCAAGACATGTTAATTACCTTCCTTTTCACATAATTTGATATATTGAGAACATTGCATCCTCAAAGGACGAATGTTTTACCGTCGAAATCGGGAGACTCGTGCGCCGCCTGGATGAACGCGCGCAGTTCCGCGTCCGAGGTGTTTACGGAGATCGAGCAGTCCGGTGCAAGCACGAAAGGAATATCCTTCATCTTGTTGATTGTTGCACGGGTCAGTCTCCGGATCTTTTCCGCCTGTCCCTGACCGAACGGGCGCTCATCGCACCCTCCCATCGGCGTAATCTTTCCGATCCAGTTCGGCGCGCTGTCCAATGAAGGATTGCCGGTTGCGCTCTCCGGCCAATGCAGAATGTCAATCGGATAGTCCGCAAACCATTCCGGATTGCACAGGATGCCGCAGTCGTGAACCATGATTTTCAGCGGCTTCATCGCCTGAATGAGCTCTAGATCATACGGCTTGACGAATTCTTCCCACTCCTCCTTTGTCAGGTATCCGGTTCTGGAAAGACCCGTTGCGGCATAGAAAATGCCGTAAATCCCCGTTTTCACCAGTTCCTGTGCATAAGACGCCATCGTTCTTGTGATATTTTTCAGCGCTCTGTGCACCTCGACCGGATGCTCCTTTATCAGCGTAACCATCAGGTCGGAACGGGTTGCCGTGCGATAGCGGCCGATGGAGAATACCGCGCACATTTTCTGAAAAATGGCTGCGGGGCAGAACACGCCGTTGAAGATCGGAGTCCCGTCCTTCACGCCGTCCACAAGCAGCCGGCATGCCTCTACCTGCTCCGCCAGCGGCCAAGCCGAAGCGGGCATTTCCACGATCTTTTCAAGATCCTCTGCACAGGTGATCGGCGCTTTTGTGATCGGTGCAACCACGCCGCCCTCATAGTCCTCGTACTGGAATTCGCCGCCCCATACTTCCTCGTAGTAGGTAGCACGGTTCTGCGCCTTCAGATAATCCCAGTCATACTGTTCCTGGAATCTCAGCATGGCATCGGCAAAATCCGCGGCGCCGCTGTGCTCCCTGTCCGTAAAATGCCGCCAGGCGGATACGGGGGGGCGGTCTGCGGGTTCACCGTGTAAAACCGCTTCCAGGCGCTCCAATTTCGTCCACATTTGTTCTCCTCCTTCAATGCTTGTACTTAAGACTGTTCGTAAAGGAAACACGCAACCTCATGCCGCCCGTCAACCGGTTTCAGCTTCGGCTTCTCATTTTTGCACCGTTCCGTGCAATGCGGGCAGCGCGATGCAAGCGGGCAGCAGTTCACCTTCCCGATGTGGCTCACGAGATCCCCCTTGAGCTCCAGCCGCTCCTTCTTTTCGAACGGACTGGAGGGCGGAATGGAGGAAAGCAGCGCCTGCGTATACGGATGCAGCGGCCGCGTATAGATACCGCTTGCCTCGCAGAACTCCACGATATGTCCGAGATACATAACGGCGATGTAGTCGCTGATGTATCGGATAACGCTGAGGTCGTGGCTGATGAACAGATACGTCAGGTTAAACTCCTGCTGCAGCTTGATCAGCAGGTTCAGCACCTGTGCCTGAATCGAAACGTCCAGTGCGGAAACCGGTTCGTCGCAGATCAGAACCTCCGGATTGAGCGTAAGCGCACGGGCGATATTGATTCTCTGACGCTGACCGCCCGAAAACTCATGCGGATAGCGCTGCAGATGGTATCTGTCCAATCCCACCGATTGCAGAAGCTCGATTGCTCTGTCGACTCTCGACTGTCCTTCGGGCGTAAAGTTATGAATCGTAAACGGCTCCATAACAAGCTGTGAAATGCGCATTTTCGGATCAAGCGAGGAATAGGGATCCTGGAAGATCATCTGTATTTTTCGGCTGATCTCCTTTTTTTCTTTCCCCGTGCACTTGCTGATATCCTTATTGTTGAAATAGATGCTCCCGCTCGTCGGTTTGTGCAGCGATACGAGACAGCGGCTCAGCGTGGATTTCCCGCAGCCGGATTCACCGATGACGCCGACCGTTTCTCCCTTATATACCTTGAGAGAGACATCATCCAACGCGTACAGCTGCTTCCGCTGAAACGAATATCTGTTTCCGATCGGGAAACACTTTGTGAGATTCTTCACCTCAAGAAGCGGCGATTGATTATCCGTCATTGCGATTTTCTTCTCCCTTGACAAGGTTTGTCGTCCTCGACTGGAAATGACAGGCGACAAAATGCCCGTCGCAGACCTCGACCATTTCCGGCTCCGTGTCTTCGCAGCACTGCTTTGCATATCTGCAGCGAGCTCTGAAATTACAGCCCTTTCCGACAAGCCGCAGATCAGGCGGAATACCGTCGATGGTCGACAGCGGTTCCTTCGGCGTATCGTTGAGCGACGGCATGGAATCCATCAAGCCCCATGTGTATGGATGCTTCGGATTGGAATACAGTTCTCTTACGTTCGCTTTTTCAACCACCTTCCCCGCATACATGACCATGACATTGTCGCAGATTTGCCAAACGACGCCCAGATTATGGGTGATAATCAGAATGGACGTGCCGTATTTTTCCTGCAGTTCCTTCAGGAGCTTCAGGATCTGCGCCTGCATGGTGACATCCAGCGCGGTTGTGGGCTCGTCGGCGATGATCAGTTTCGGTCGCGCAAGGATCGCCATGGCGATCGCAACGCGCTGACACATGCCGCCCGACAGTTCAAACGGGTAGGAATCGAACCGCTTATGCGGATCGGGGATACCGACGTCCGCCAGCGCCTGAATGCATTCCTTTGCCGCCGTCTTTCGGTCAATATTCCTGTGCGCCTGCAGCATTTCGATCATTTGATCGCTGACCTTGAAAACCGGGTCGAGCGTAGTCATCGGATCCTGAAAGATCATTGCCACGTCGCTGCCGCGCAGTTTTCTCAATTCTTCACGGGAAAGCTTTGACACATCCGTCCCGTTGAAGGTTACCGTGCCGTCCACGATCTTGCCGCTCTTGCTTGCCAGAAGCCGGATGATCGATGCGGACATTACGCTTTTCCCGCAGCCGGATTCTCCCACGACGCCCAGCGTTTCACCCTGCGTCATGTCGAATGAAACGCCGTCAACCGCCTTGGCGACGCCGCTTTTGGTGAAGAAATAGGTCCTGAGGCCGTTTATCTCCAACAATTTTTCTTCCACCGCCGACCTCCTTACTGTTTCATCTTCGGATCCAGCGCATCCCTTATTCCGTCGCCCGTCAGGTTGAATCCCAATACGGCAAGGAAGATGAAGATGCCCGGAATAATCGCAAGATGCGGCTTGTTATACAGGAATGCGTTGCCGGCCCTCAGGATATTTCCCCAGGACGGCGTCGGTGCGATAATGCCCAGTCCGAGAAAGCTCAGACCCGCTTCCGAAAGAATCGCGCTTGCGATGTTCAGCGTGAAGTAAACGATGATGGGCGAAATTGCATTGGGCAGGATATGCACCACGGCAAGGCGGAAATGAGATGCGCCGAGAACACGCTCCGCGTTGCAGAATTCCTCGTTCCGCAGGACCGTAAACTGTCCGCGCACGACCCTGGCAAATTTCGGAACCGCGCTGATTCCCAAAGCAAGAATCACGTTCAACGCACCGTTGCCCAGCACCGTTACCAGGACGATGGAAAGAAGTATGGAGGGAAATGCGAACAGTCCGTCGACAATTCGCATCAGCACCGAATCCACAACGCCGCCGCAGTACCCTGCCAGAATGCCGATCACCATACCGATCAAACATCCGACGACGCTTGATCCGGCCGCAATCAGAATCGACATGCGGGAACCGTAAATGATCCGGGAGAGCAGGTCCCTTCCGAACTCGTCGGTGCCGAACAGGTGTCCGGGAGAAAACGGCGTCAGGAGCTTGTTCTTCAGATCCAGCGCCTCCGGATCATACGGAGACAGTACGGACGAGAACAGCGCCATAATCACCAGTATTCCGACGATCACAAGTCCTACGACAGCCGATTTGTTTCTGACAAACTTTTTCCAGAAGCTGTTAACTTTCTGCTCTTTCTTTAACAGCTCCGCGCTCGTCATTACCGCCTCGGAGGAGATTTTTTCTTTACGTTTCATACGCATTCCTCCTCCGTTAAATTTTGATCTTCGGATTGATGAGCATATATATGATGTCCATTATCAAGCTCACCGCAACATTGACCACCGCCAGCGTAAGGATCGCACCCTGAATCAATGCATAATCCCGGGTATTGATTGCCGTGGAGATCATGGTCCCCATTCCGGGCCAGGAAAAGATGTTTTCCGTGAGAATCGCGCCGGAAAAGCAAATGCCCAGCTGAACGCCCAAAACAGAAATGATCGGCGGAAGTGCATTTTTGAAGGCATGCTTCCAGATCACCTTCCGTTCTTTCAGCCCCCTTGCCCGAAGTGCGCGGATATAGTCGTTATTGACGGTATCCAGCATGCTCGAACGGGTTGTGCGCGCGAATGTCGCCATCGGCGCAAGCGAAAGGCACAGGCACGGCAGCAGCATATGCGACAATACATCCCATAAACCGTTTTGAATGGAACCCATCCCCATCGTCGGCAGCCAGCCCAACTTGACGCTGAAAAGGAAAATGCTCATAATGCCGATCCAGAATACCGGCAAGGAAGCGCCCAACAACGAGAACACGGTGCAGAAATGATCGATCCAACTGTTCTGCCGCAATGCGGAAACCGTGCCGAGCAGTGTTCCCAGAATCAGCGCGACAATAAGGCCTGTGAACGTGATCATGAGCGTTTTGGGGATACGGCTCAGAATCAACTGAAAAACGGGCTCATTGTAGTTCAGTGAAGTTCCGAAATCACCTTTAAAAATGTCGGAGACGTAGATCAAAAACTGCTCCGGGATACTCTTGTCGAGTCCCATCTTCGCTTCCAACTCCGCAATCAGGCGGGGATCGGCCTCAGGGCCCGCGAGTACTGAGGCCGGATTCCCCGGGATGATTCTTGTGATTACAAAGGTGACGGATAGAACAATCAATACGGTGGGGATAAGTTGCAGAAGCCTTTTCCAAATTAAACGTATCATAATTCTTATCCGTTCTGTTCAGATTCAGAGGAAAATCAGTTCTCTTTCCACGCGTTGTAGTTGAAGCCGTTGCAGATCAGGAACCAGTTGTCGAAGTCTTCCATGTGGACTCCCTTGCGGACGCCCCAGAAGGTAAACTGATCGGCAAACCAGATGCCGGGATAATCTGCCATAACCAGATCCAGCAGTTCGCCGTAGATCGCCGCTCTTTCGCTGTGATCCGTCGTCGCCAGCGCCTTGTAGATCAACTCGTCCGCCTTCTCGTTGATGTACGGACCGGGGTTATAGGACGCATGCGCCTTTGCCGAGTCGAACGCATAACCGAGAGAGAAGTGCGGGTCGGAAGTCGATGCGGTCAGGCCGCCCATGTAGAGCTCGCCGTTGCCGGTATGAACGAGATCGTTGTAGGTCGCCGTTTCCGTACCGTCAAGGATTACGTTGACATTCAGGTACTTCTTCCACTGCTGCTGCAGAATAACGCCCACACGGTCTCTCTCAACAGAGCTTGCATAGCTCAGCGTAATATCGAAGCCGTCCGGATACGCGGATTCGGCAAGAACCGCCTTTGCCTTTTCCGGATCAAAATTCGGCACCTTGCCTTCCAGTTCTTCGCTGTACAGCCAGGAATTGCTGCAGAGAGGCAGCTTCGTAACTGCTGCGGTACCCGCTGCAAATGCGCCGTCCACCAGCTCCTGACGATCCGTTGCAAGAATCAGCGCTTCACGAACCTTAGGATCCGTCAGCGGTCCGTTCTCAAGACTGAATGCAATGCTGTTCATCTGAACCTTGTTCAGGGAGATGAGATCCAGATTCTCGCTGTTGACTACACGCTCCAGCGAGTCGGTCGGGAGCGACAGCGCAATGTCAATCTCTCCGGTCAGAAGCGCGTTGACACGCTGATCGCCGTCCTGAATGACCTTGAAGATAACCTTGTCCAGATGCGGACGCTCGCCCCAGTAGTTCTCATTGCGAACCAGAACGGTCTGTTGGTCGATCTCATGGCTCTCCAGCATGAACGGTCCGGTCGAGCAGAAATGCATGCCGAAATCGTCGCCCCAGCCCTCTACTTCTTCCTTCGGAACGATCATGTAGTACGCAAGGGTAAGCTCATAAAGCAGCGTTGCCGTCGGTCTGTTGAGATAGAAGGTGACCTCGTTCTCTCCGGTTGCCTTGACTTCATCTACAAAGCTCAGAGTGTTGTTGACATGCTTCTTGTTCCGGTTGATCGAGTAAGCAACGTCTTCCGCCGTCATCAGACGCCCGTCCTGATACGTGCCCTTCTGGAAGTGCACGTCGTCTCTCAGCTGGAATACCCACTGGAGTCCGTCCTTGCTTACCTCCCACTTGGTTGCAAGACTGGGTAGATACTCGCCGCTGCCGCTTGCGTCATGCGCAACAAGCGGGTCGCCCATCTGCGTGGTAAGGACAAACGCATTGTAGCCGGAGATCTTCAGTGGATCGAGCGACGTAGGCGCTTTATCCATCGAAAGCGTGAGTGTTCCTCCGTCTACCGCTTCATTCTTGATTTCCGCAGCGGAGCCCACAACTTCCTGCTCATTGACCGCGCCTGCCGCGGGGGGCTGTGTGGGATCTGCATCAACCTGAGCGGGTGTGCTCGGCGTACAGCCGGCCAGCAGACTCAGCATCATTGCCAAAGCAAGTACAACAGACAACATCTTTTTCATTGCAAGTTACCATCCTTTCCTTTTTTGCATTATAGTTTTTTCCGAGTTGATCAAACGCTTTTCCGTATATATATTCATATATTCTTCATTTAGCTTAAGCATAACAGATGGGCATCAATCAGGGAAACATGTTTTTTCCTTTATTTATCACAGCTAAAATACTGTTATAACTCGATTGCTTTTGCATAAACTATAGGATATAATGTATTAATAGACAGGGAAAACTGTTTATTTATTCTATCGGCTCCCCTGCCGGCGATTTCAAAAAAGACCTTATCCCGGAGGACTGAAATGAATTTCCTGAATTTAGAATACTTTCTCGTTGCAGCAGAAGAATTGAATTTCACAAGAGCGTCCAAGCGCCTGTTTATCTCCCAGCAATCTTTGAGTTCCCATATCAGCAAACTGGAAGAGGATTTTCAGGTCCAGCTGTTTGAGCGCAGCTCACCCCTCCGGCTCACGACCGAAGGAAAATACCTCGTTGCACGCGCAAAAGAAATTTGCCGGATGCGCGACGATACCGTTCGCGAAATTCGGGACATCGGCAATCGTGAAGTCGGCGATATTATCATCGGCAGTCCGCGTTCCTGGGGTCGTCTTCTTCTCCCGTATATCCTTCCCGAATATACCCGCCGGTATCCGCTCATTCAGCTCCATTTGGAGGAAGGAACACGTACAGAGATCAACGCCAAACTTTCCGACGGCACATTGGACCTCGGCTTCGGTTTCCTGCCAGATGAAAGCAGCGGTATCGAAGCCGAAGTGCTTTGCACGGAGCGGATTCTGCTTCTTGTTCCGTACAAGGTGATTCATGAGATCTATCGCGATGCTTCAAAGACTATCATTTCCTCTCTGATGCAAAAGCCCGACGTTTCCGTTATCCGGGATTGTCCTTTCCTGCTGAGCGATGAAACGTCCCGTACCGGAACGGTGGCAAGAGATATCTTCCGCGATCTCGGAATCACGCCGCATGTGGTTTTGGAATCGCGGAATCTGGAAACGCTTCTGGAGCTTTGTCTGCGCGGTATGGGCTGTATGTTCTGTCCCGAAACCTTCGTTGCGGAAGCGATCCTCGGGCGCAATATCGCCTCCCCGACGGAACTCGGCATTTATGAACTGCCGTATCAGAACTGCAATCGTGCGATTGCCATTTCCACGCCCAGTTCCAAATACAAGTCGAAAGCTGTTCGCGATTTTATCCGACTTGCAAAAGAATGCGTAAACGACGGCCCGTTTAATATGGGAAAACTTATTTAACAATCTGTATCGGGAAAGGACGCAATCATGGAAGAATACCTTGTCACGCTGTGTGATGAGGCCGCCTCGAAAGCGGTCGGTTGGCGGCGCTATATACACGAACATCCCGAGCTCTCTTTCAAGGAAGTCGGAACGACCGCGTTTATTGAGCGTATTCTCCGCGGCTTTGACGGCATCACCGTCGAGCGTCCGCTGAAAACGGGTCTTGTCGCCGTGCTGAAAGGCGATTTGTCCGGAAAAACCGTCGCCATGCGGGCAGACATCGATGCGCTGCCCATTTCGGAGGATGAATCTCTCCCCATTCGGTCAAAAGTCCCCGGTGTAATGCACGCCTGCGGACACGATGCACATGCGGCGACCCTGCTCGGGACCGCGGAGGTCCTTTCAAAAATCCGTCACACACTGCACGGAACCGTCAAATTTATTTTCCAGCCGGCAGAGGAATGCCCGCCCGGCGGTGCAAAGGATATGGTCGCGTGCGGCGTGCTGAACGACGTGGACATGATATTCGGCATGCATTATCACGTGTACGAGGACCCCGGCACGTTTCTGGTCAAGCCCGGCCCGTTGTATGCGTCCACCTATGATATGCGCATTGAGCTTTCCGGAAAGGGCGGTCACGCCGCCTTCCCGCACAGTGGCACAGACTGTATCCTTTTGGCTTCGCAGATCGTCGTCGGGATCAACGGCATCATCCCCCGTTTTATCGACAACGCCAAGCGATCGGTCCTGACCGTCACCGGAATTACCAGCCCGATGGCGTACAACAGCTTCCCGGATTCCGTGACGCTCATCGGGACCATGCGCTCGCTGGATAAGGACGCCGAAGCGCTCATCATCCGGAAGGTCACAGAGCTTTGTCAGTCGTATGCCCGGCTTTTCGAAGCAAGCTGCAGCGTATCCTTTACCAAGGGATACGACCTCGTTTCCAGCGATCCGGCCATTGCCGCCGCGGTTCGAAAGACTCTGACGGAAGAATTTGGTGAAGCGCATGTCAAGGAACCGGTTCCTCTCATGGGCGGAGAGGATTTCTCAAGCTATCTCGCCCGTGTCCCCGGATGCTTTTTCCGCTCCGGAACCCGCACCGTCAAGAGCGACGGCTCCGTGAGCCCGCCCCACTGCAGCAGCTATGAGTTCAACGACGACGCCATCCTTCCCTCTGTAAAAGCACAGGTGTCCGTTTTGCTGAACGTTCCGGGGATGATATCATAACCAGACCTACGGGAAGCGGCTGTCGGCAGGGTTTTCCTCCTTACCGGCAGCCGCATTGTTTTCCTTCCCGACCATTCTTTAACGTTATATCATTTGACTTTCCGGTCGTTCGTGTTATAATCGGATTAAAGGAAGTTGAAAGGAGACGTTTATGATTCCGTATCCCCAAATGGACAAGCCCGCTCTTTCGGCGGAGCTCGAAACCGTAACCAAAGCATATGAAGCGGTGAAAGCAAAGGGGCTGAAGCTCGACATGTCCCGCGGTAAGCCCGGCAAGCTGCAGCTCGATCTTTCGAACGATATGCTGAAGGTCCTTTCCGACCGCGAGGACTGCTTTGACGACGCGCTCGACGTCTGCAACTACGGCAACCTGTGCGGCATTCCGTCAGCGAGAAAGCTTTTTGCGGAGCTTCTGGACGTCAGACCTTCCGAGGTCATCGTCGGCGGCAGCGCGTCGCTGCAGCTGATGTATAACCTTATTTCAACTGCGTTCTCCCACGGTCTTCTGCACAGCCCGGAACCCTGGTCCAGACGCGGCAAGGTTCGCTTCCTCTGTCCCGCGCCCGGCTATGACCGGCATTTCCGCATCACGGAATTCTTCGGCATGGAGCTGATTCCGATCGCAATGACCGAGGAAGGTCCCGACATGGACGCCGTGCTGCAGTGGATCAAGGATCCGTCCGTCCTCGGCATCTGGTGCGTTCCGAAGTACTCGAACCCCGACGGCATCATCTATTCCGACAGAGTCATTCATGCGCTTGCGTCGATGAAGCCCGCCGCGCCCGACTTTGCGATCATGTGGGACAATGCATACTGCATCCATGAGTTCGACGGCGATTTCGTTCCCTTCCCCGATATTCTGAAGCTCTGCGCCGAATACGGCAACGCGGACATGGTCTATGAATTTGCGTCCACCTCGAAGGTCACCTTCCCCGGCGCGGGCATCTCGTGCATGTGCGCAAGCGAAGCGAACATCGACTATTTCCAGAAAACGCTGGGCGTACAGATCATCAGCTTCGACAAGGTCAACCAGCTTCGCCACGTCCGCTTCCTGAAGGATAAGGAAACCACGCTTGCCCTGATGAAGAAGCATGCGGAGATCCTGAAACCCCGGTTCGCCGCCGTTTGCGACGCGCTGGACCGCGAGATCGTTTCCCGCGGGATCGGTCGCTACAACCGTCCGAAGGGCGGCTATTTCGTCAGTCTCTACGCCATGCCGCAGACGGCGAAGCGCGCGCTGCAGCTTGTGAAGGAAGCCGGCGTGACCATGACGCCCGCCGGTGCGACCTACCCGTACGGGCAGGATCCGTTCGACAGCAATATCCGCATTGCGCCGACGCTGCCGCCTGTGGAAGAGCTTGAACAGGCAATCGACGTGTTCTGCCTGTGCCTGCGCATCGCTGCACTCGAACAGCTTCTGAAAGCCGCCTCGAATTGACGAAAAAAGTGCAGAAACCCTTTGACAGAGATTGCGTCATCCGATATAATGAAACAGTAGATTATATATGATAGGGAGGCGTCTTATATGGAACTGAAGGAGCAAATTCTGCAAACGAAGGAACGCAAAAAAGGTTTTCTGAGCGCGATGCCGGAGTCGACGCGCACGCAGATCGACACCTATTCCAAGCTGCAAAAGATTTCCGGAAAAGCATGGATCGTGATCGTCTGCGGCGCCGTGATCGCATTGATCGGCTATCTCTTCGCCTGTCTCAGCAAGGACGAATCCCGTTGGGTATTGAATCTCATCCCCGCGGCGCTGCTGATCGCCGCAGGCATTGTGGCGGCTTTGTATATCAAGTCCGTTGCGAACAAGGCCAAGAAGGCGATTGCTCTGGGCGCTCCCGACTATGTGGAGGAGCTCACCGCGATCAACGCCCGTCTGGTCGGTCTCGAAAAAGCGGAAAAGGTGCGTCTGGAAGCGGAAAAACAGGAAGCAAAGGCAAAGGCGCGCGCCGAAGCCGCGCAGCGTGACGCGGAGCTTGCGCTCCAGAAGCAGCAGGAAGTCACGCAGGGCGCGACAATGGTCCAGAATGCGGTCAAACCGACGCCGGAGGAAGTTCCCTCCGAGCCTGCAGAGACGCCCGTTCCGCCGACGCCCACGGATAACTGACCGGAAGAAACAAAATAAGACCCGCCGGAAGCCCGACGGGTCTTTTTCCGTACTTACAGCTGTGCGAGCCGCTTGGAAATCATGTTTCCCTGATAGTCGGCGTCGCCGGTGACCTCCTTGATCACGCGGATCTCCGGCGGAAACTCGACCTGTTCATCCTTATCATTGAGCTGGACGTCGAGGATCGCGCTGTCGGCATTGGTCGGATAGGTATCGACCGTGTAGTAGTGCCCGTTGAAGCGGAAGCAGAAGCGGCGCTTCGCAACGGAGCCGTATTCCGGGTCGACCTCCTCCGTCAGACGGATGTATTCCTTCTGCGAAAGCAGGCGTTCGTTTTCGATGCGCTCGATCGGAGAGATCGGGTGTTCTTCGCTGTAAAAATACGAGATCGCATTATCGGAAATAACCTTGCGCACGCGGCGCTCGGTGCCCTTTGCGCGCGCTTTGAGATAGGTCTGCGTGATGTTCTGCTCCACCGGCTCATACGCCGCGAGCACGCTCTCGTCCACGTACTCGATCAGGAACTTCCGTTCGATCTCCGCAGGCGGAATCTCGCCGAGGATCGAATAGACCTCGTTCATCGCTCTGCGGATCTTGTTCTCGAAATTGTACGAGTTGCCGATCACGACGCGATGCTTGTGATTGCGCCAGCACAAAAGCGTTGCGTCCTCCTTCTCCCTCGCCTGTTCCAGCGTTTCGTAGCGCGCCGCATTGTCGTAATTGTAGGCAAACTCCGCGCCTTTCGATGAGGACACCAGATGGATCACGGCGTCATAGGATGCGAGAATCTTCTTTTCGGTCAGATCGAACCGGGAGATGACCTGGTTGAACTCCTTTTGGGAAACGTATGCTCTGTCGTCCATCACGCCGCGATCGCAGAGGATCAGAATCTTATCCTCCGGGACAAGCTGCGCCGCTTCCCACGCGAGTTTCTCCTTGTGCAGCTGCGAGGATACGACGAAATACTGAAAATCAAACATGGAAAGACAGTTGCCGAACGGCTTGATGCCGAACTGGCTGATCAGCTCCGTCGCCGCTTCCGGCACGATAAACACCCGGTAGCCGATGCTGCTGAGCTCTTTGACGAGACGGGACGTCAGTGTGGTCTTGCCGCCGGCAGGTCCGCCCGTCAGGACGATCTTTGTGATGCTTTTCATGGCTTTTCCCTTTCGATCGGTTCTTGAACGGCATATATCCGTCCGAATACAGTATAGCATACCGATCCCGCAATTTCCACCCTGATCTTACCGATCTTTCATTCGCTCGTTCAGCCGCCGGTAAACGGGACGCATCCACGGCTCCGAACACGCCTCGATCGCTTCGTGCGGCAGAAACCATCTGACCGCGCTGTTTTCGTCCCGCTTTACACGCAGCGACTCTGCGTCGTCGGCGATCAGCAGATACGTTCCGTTCAGATGCAGATGCGCCGGAACGAACCTGCCGCGTTTGAAATGCGGGTTCACGGTCAGCGTTTCGATCGACAGCAGCCGGTCCGAAGCCGGGCAAACGGACAGAAGCCCCGTTTCCTCCGTCGCCTCGCGCAGCGCAACCTTCAAAAGATCGCGTTCGCCGTCCGCGTGTCCGCCCGTCCACGCCCAGGAATCGTAGATGTTGTGATAGATCATCAGCACGCGGTCGCGCGATTCGTTCGTGATCCACGCGGACGCAGTGACGTGAAACAACAGATTGCTGCGCTCGTACACGTCGGCATACCGCGCAAGGCAGTCAAGCATGACCGTTTTGTCCGTCTGTTCCTGTTCGTCCCTCGGGACGTATTGTTTCAATGCTTCGTAAAAATCCATATCGGAAGTATAACACGAATATCATCTTGTCCGCAAGCGTGCTTTGGTGTATACTGTAGAAAAAAGGCGGAGGCAACTATGGTACACATCGGGAACGACTGGGACGCGCTGCTTGCGGACTACTTTGCTTCGGAACAATACCGGACGCTGCGGCAGTTTCTTGCCGCAGAATACCGCACGCACACGGTCTATCCGAGCATGTACGATATTTTCAACGCGCTGAAATACACGAGCTTTGCGCAGACGAAGGTCGTTATTCTCGGGCAGGATCCGTATCACGGACCGGGGCAGGCGCACGGTCTCTGCTTCTCCGTGAAGAAGGGCGTGGAACCGCCTCCTTCGCTGAAAAACATCTTTCAGGAGCTGCATGACGATCTCGGCATTCCGCAGCCGAGCCACGGCGAACTGACCGCGTGGGCGCGGCAGGGCGTGCTCCTTCTGAACACAGTGCTGACCGTGCGCGAGCATATGCCGAACTCGCACAAGGGCAAGGGCTGGGAGGCGTTTACCGACCGCGTGATCGAGCTTCTGAACGAAAAGCAGACGCCGATCGTATTTCTGCTCTGGGGTGCGAACGCCCGGAATAAGGCGAAGATCGTCACCAATCCGCGCCACATCAAGCTCGAAGCGCCGCATCCGAGTCCGCTGTCCGCCTACAACGGCTTTTTCGGCTGCAAACACTTCTCAAAAGCAAACGCCTGGCTCCTGAAAACCGGTCAGACGCCCATCGACTGGACGCTTCCCGACTGATTTACGGCAAAATAAAAAAAGGGGTTGACAAAACCGCCTCTTTTCGGTAATATATCTCATGCGTGCTCGGTTCGTCTAGTGGCCTAGGACACCGCCCTCTCACGGCGGTAACACGGGTTCGACTCCCGTACCGGGTACCATCAAAGAAACCTCTTTTGTCTACCAAGGCAAAAGAGGTTTTTTGTTGTTTCAACAGGTTAAATGTGGTATAATCAACTCACCAAGGCGGGATTTCGAGGTATGTATGCTGGATCATCATGGTTTTGATTTATGGGCAGACGGATATGATAAATCGGTCGGTGTGTCTGATGAAGATAATACATATCCTTTTGCAGGATACAAAGAGATCCTCGGATGTATCTATAAAACCATAACGGAAAAGCCGAATCCTGCAGTACTGGATATCGGTTTCGGAACGGGTACGCTTACAGCAAAACTGTATGAAAACGGCTGTGAAATCTACGGGCAGGATTTTTCATCAAGGATGATCGAACTGGCTTCTGCAAAGATGCTTGATGCACATTTGTATAAAGGCGATTTTTCGCAGGGGCTGGCAGAGCCGCTCAAAAGGCAGTTCTACGACTTCATCGTTGCAACCTATTCCATACACCATCTGAGGGATGATCAAAAGATCGTGTTTTTGAGGGAACTGCTTGATCATCTGAAAGATGACGGAAAGATCCTGATCGGCGACGTCGCATTCGGCACCCGCGAAGAACTGAACCAATGCAAAGAAGAAAGCGAAGATGAATGGGACGATGACGAATTCTATTGCGTTGCCGATGAATTAAGAGCAGTATTTCCGAATCTGGTTTTTCAGAAAAAGACATTTTGCTCAGGAATCCTGATGCTGTCCAGATAATTTCCGGTTTGCCGCGTTATTCAGCGATGTTTTTTATGCGTTCTTACACAGAAGAAAGCCCCGTTTCCGGGGCTTTTTCTTTTTCGGTCGATCACTTTCGCGTTGAACAGCATCCCCTGTTACCCGGCTGCAAATCGTCTATACGGCAAACGACAGCGTATTCAACAGTTTCTGTAAAACAGCCCGTATCTGTAAGAAATCTCCGTTTCGTCTGCCGTCGGCGGTCATGTAAAGGCGGCGGTTAATTTCGATCATGATCGAGCTGACGCGGGCGTCTTTTTGATAAAAGCACATCGGGACAAGCGTTCCGACAAAGGGCGAATTGACGGAAACAGTATAGCCGCAGGATTGCAGAAAGCGGATCGCCGTCTCTGTCAACCGATCCGGCGTATGATACGGATCCGTGCCGATGCAGAAATCGGGACGATCCGGATTCCGATCCGGCTCGTACGGCAGCGGCTGCGGCGGAAAAGAATGTCCGTCGACGATCAGGCAGCGCCCTGTTCCGTCAAGCGCCGACTGCACGGCTGCCGTTAATGCCGCATGATGCGGATCATACCAGGTTTTCAGGATGCGCTCGCGCGCCGCGGCGTCGAACGTTCGCAGGATTGTACCGTCGTGGGTACGGGTATAGACCGCACCCATTCCGACGGACGACATGGATTCCCGGGCATCGTCCCGGAATCGTTCCGGATCGCAGACAAGCCGGCTGACGGGAAATACGACGGACGGACTGTCTCCGCAGAACAGTTCGTCGCAATAATGATCCGTCATCTTCAGCAGCTCGTCGGCAAGGTCGATTTGGAAAACGCTGCGTTCGGCTTCCGGGATCACCGTGGATGCGTGCGGAACGTGAACGACGACAGAAGATGGTTTCATATTTGTGTCCTCCCTTTTGGTTTTGCCTATTCGGAGTACACAAAAACACCCATCGAACCCGACGGGTGCTGCATCTTTCATCGCACCCATCGGTCAAGCTTTGGCACCTTACCCAAGGGGGCAGGTTGTCGTGCGGTCAACGAGCTTGTCTCTCGCGCACTCTTTATAGGCAAGAAGATGATACCATGCGGATCCGGGCTTGTCAACGCCGGATTTCGCAATCCCTGCGGTTAGTGTTGCCCTCTGCGATTGCGTATGGTATACTCTATCCAACAACCGACTTGAAAAGGAGATTACCATGCTGCAAACCGGAATCAAAGGAAAAATTGAACTGACCGTAACTGCGGATAAATGCGCCGGCGCGATCGGCAGCGGCGAGCTTGACGTGTTCGCCACGCCCGCCATGATCGCTTTGATCGAGGAAACGTGCTGGAAAAGCGTTGCGCCGTACCTCGAACCCGGCGAAGGAACCGTCGGCACGGCGCTGAACGTTCGCCATGTCGCGGCGACGCCCGTGGGGCTAACGGTCACCTGCGAAACCGAACTGACGCTTGTGGATCGCAGGCGTCTGGTTTTCGACGTCAGGGTGTTCGATCCCTTCGGTTTGGTCGGCGAAGGAACGCATGAGCGCTTTGTCATTCAATACGAAAAGTTTATGAAAAAGGTCGACGAAAAGCGAAATCGGGACAACGGCTGATCAAACGCCGCAAAACCGTTTACAAAAGCAAAGACTCCGGAAAACCTCCGGAGGCTTTTTAATTCAAAATCAGCAATCCGTGCGTAAATTGCCGTCAGATTACACGTCTC